>Ga0129310_1000077_pt1 | contig 127153 bp, 97 predicted proteins | sample Go1ome_2_FD_94433 | JGI IMG/M metagenome (GOLD analysis project Ga0129310, IMG submission 94433) | Western lowland gorrila individual fecal microbial communities from Wisconsin, USA - Go1022A metagenome | ecosystem: Host-associated > Mammals > Digestive system > Large intestine > Fecal | place... | reverse complement strand
GTCGACCAGCTGGTTGGTAATGAGTTAACCTTGAACCTGCCTATGAAGGTTCTCTGCAGTGAAGACTGTCAGGGGATTTCTAATAGATATGGTACAAATCCGGGCTCTGGAGAAGGTGACTGTGATGACAGCCCACTGGATCCAAGAATGTCAGTTATCCAGGATATTTTTAAACAGTTGAAGGAGGTGTAAACCATGTCTATCTGTCCAAAGAATAAATCTTCAAAAGCAAGAAGAGACAGCCGCAGGGCAAACTGGAAGATGAGCGCTCCAAATCTGGTAAAGTGCAGCAAGTGTGGCGCTCTGATGATGCCTCACAGAGTTTGCAAGGCTTGTGGTTCTTATAACAAGAGAGAGATTGTAAGCGTTGAGGATTAATTTTCAGCGTCTCTGTGACAAGGAAAATGAAGTTGGATCAAGGCCTCCGGGGTATTGCCCTGGAGGCCTTGCTTGCGTTAAAAAGGTGGTGGTAAGCGAATTTAAAAGGATGGATGGAATACCATAGGGAGAATGGGATAAAAGAAATGCCTGTCCAATGCTCACGGTATTTGTACCGTGGCTCAGGACGGGCATTTTTGTGTCACAGTAAAGATATATGATCACTTGTTCATAAACGATTCCCAGTCATCTGCAAATGTCTCTATGTTGCGGTTATTATTTTTCAAGTGGGCTTCCATTAATGACTGACAGTCATTAGCAAACGCCTCTATATCATTGTTAATTAAATGTGTCTCCATCCGCAGTATACCTCGGTTGTGCATGGTAGTGAACTGTTCTGATTTCAATAGTGGCAATACCTGAATGCAGCCCCATATAATAAACTCCTTCAGTTTTGTATAGCACTCCCTGACTATGGCTGAGGGACACTTCTCGCATATAAAGTTCAGAATTACACCAAAGCAAAGGAAACCTTGTTTCTTTTGGCGAACTGCAGATAGTTCCTGAGCCAGCTTCTGATCGTATTCGCGTGGTACTGCCTCCAGTGTAAAGAGCAGAACGCCTCGAATGGTGAGAGCTAATAATTGCAGGCTTTCCCGATGAAGCCGTAAGTCCTCTTGGATATCAGAAGAAGATAAGTCTAAGGACACGGACTCTATGCAGACTTTTGTGCCGCTCCCTCGGAAAGATTTGGTTACACCAAAGGAATTAAGCAATTCCACTGTACGCCGTACGGTTATCAGTGAAACTTCGTATTGTCTGGCCATATCCGAGAGAGATGGAAGGTATGAACCGATTGGATATCGCCCCCAAAATATTTCACCAATAATTTTTGCCGCCAGCGTATAACGAAGTTGTGGACGCTGTCGATAGATACTCCATCTAAATGGAATTGGGTCTGCGTCCTGTAAATGATATTTTATACGTGCCTTATCTATGAAACTCAGCAGTTCTTTCCTTTTAACGGAATAAAATTCCTCCTCTAATTGAAGCACCTGATTTAACGTCCAGTTATTGGGCCTGACCCCTTTTTCTGTTTGACAAAGATCATCCGGTTTCCAATCGGAGTATAAGAAACCTGTATATCGGACGCATTCCCAGTATAGATTTGATAAAAGGCCATTTTTCATTGGAAAAATATTTTCAACGCAAAATTTCACCATGGAAGGGGCGTCAACCATAAATTTCTCATAACTCTTTCGATAGGGGATCACTTGATTCATGCCGGATGAATTTTTCAGTTCTTTCTCCCAAACAGGCCAAAATAGTAACTTGGCAGCACAAGGAAAGTCACGGATTCCATCTTCTCGGGGTGCAAAATAATCTATTTTGTTTTTCTCAAAGTCTTCCGGTGTCCCCTCATATATAATAATAGGAACCTTGCGTTCCGTAGATAGAATATATCCTTTTTCATTTAAACGTCTGAATGCCGTACGAACTGTGTTTCGGCCTACCTGAAATATATCGCAAAGTTGGGAGATCGATGGAAGAGAGTCTCCATAATTATAATATCCAAATAAAATTCGTGATTCATAATAGTCAAAAACCAGTTCATTAAGCCCAATGCTTTTCTCCAATATACTCACCTCGTAGAATTTTGGATCAATCCAGTATAGTATTATCTTACCATAAAAGATACGTGAAAAATAGGAGAAGATTTGTTGTTTTTCAAATCTGCTTTTTGGTTTTAAATTTTTTTGTTGATTTCTCAATTGACTGTGTTACAATATAGATTAGACTGAGCCTAATATGAGCATTATTGTGATACTAATATGCGCAAAGTAACAGGGGTGCCCATGAAGCGGCGGTATTTAAAGCTGATTGAAGGGATATCCTACGAAAAGCAGGGAGCGTATGGATGATGAAATCAAACTGGAATAAAAAATTGATGACAGGTAGATCATTACCCCGGATTTTGCTGATTGTTTTATCTGTGGTATTGATTATATTTGGCGTTCTCCTGGCCGGGTCATATAAGAAGTTAAATTATTCTGTACAGAAAGAACGTATAAGTGCTGTTGAACAGATTGGTATTCTGCTCTCTGATAAAGTAAATCAGCTTAAGTCAGTCTACATAAAAGAGACGGAACAGTTTGCGGATATCATTGAGGATTTTGATGTTCATACGAAAGCTGAGCTGAGGCACACCTTTCAAGATGATCAGTTTCTTCTGGTTACTGAGAATGGACTTTTTCAGGCGCTGGATGGGACGAATTGGCTGATTGAAGATAATGTCTTGCTGAATAACATACTGAATGGTACTGGTGTATGCTCTTCTTTTGCAAGCGAACAGATGAGAGGAGATTACTGGCTTTTTTCTATGAAAATTCGTCCGGCTGTTATTGACGGTCACACGGTCATTGGTGTGGTCAAACCGGTAAGCGCTGAGGCATATGCAGATATTGCAACCTTGTGCTTTTATGAAGGGCTGGGAGAAGCCTATGTAACGGATAATGACGGAGTCATCATTATGCGTCCCCAAAATGAAGCAACACAAAACGTATTCAGCGGCTATAATTTATTCAGTATACTTAAACATGAAAATATTCCAGAAAAGAATATCGAAAGACTTGGGACAGCGATCAGAGAACAAAAACAAGAACAGATTATTGCGGATTTAGGCGGAACTACCTGGCTCATACAGAGTGTTCCCGGGGATTACGGACGAGGAATTGTTGTCACGGTGCCTATTTCTATTACGGCAAAAGACACCTATTCAGGGATGCACCAGGTCATTGCTCTGATTGTGCTGGTTGTGCTGGTCCTGGCAGGCATCATTACACTGGGGCTGGTATATATTCTGCGAAATAATCAGTTGGAAGAAGTAAGACAAGTAAAAGTAAAAGCAAAAAACGACTTTTTGGACAAGATGTCCCATGATATACGGACACCGCTCAATGCGATTATTGGGATGCATGAATTGGCGCTGCGTTCTCTGGATAACCGGGATGCCTTGTCTGACTATCTGAATAAGGCTAAATGCTCCAGTGAATATCTGATTTCCGTAGTCAACGATATTCTGGATATGAGTAAAATTGAAAACGGAAAGATGAATATATCGCATGTCACCTTCTCAATGGAAGAACTTCTCGACCATGTATACCAAATGGAAATACTGGCAGCACAGAGTAAAAAGCTGGAATTCAGACTGGATATTCAGACTGTAATTGAGGACGATTATACAGGCGATCCGGTACGAATACGTCAGTGTCTGATGAATCTTATATCCAACGCAATTAAATTCACTCATGAGGGCGGCTCCATTGATCTGCGCTATCGGGCGGAGAATATCAATGAGCAGGACTCATTGGTGGTGCTTACTGTCCAGGATACAGGGATTGGGATGAGCAAGGATTTCCGCAGTCAGATGTTTAAACCGTTTGAGCAGGAAAACTCATCTATGACAAGCAGTTACGCAGGCAGTGGTTTGGGCCTTGCTATTGTAGGCAATCTGGTGGAACTGATGGGTGGAATGATCGATGTGGCAAGCAACTTGGGAGAGGGGAGTACATTTACGATCTGTCTGCCTCTTACCAGAACAGCCAGGAAAGAAAAGAATAATGAAAAATCAGAACTGAAAATATTGGAGCAGTTAAAGGGAAAACGGATTCTGTTTGCAGAGGATAATGAACTCAACCGTGAGATTGGTGTCAGCCTTCTGACCCAGTTTGGGCTGCTTGTGGATGCGGCGGAGAACGGAAAGGTTGTGTTAGAGAAATTCGTACAATCCTCATCGGGATATTATTCCATGATTTTCATGGATATCCAGATGCCGGTAATGAATGGTTACGATGCTGCGAGAAATATCCGATCTTGCGGACACCCGGACAGCAGTATAATTCCCATACTGGCTTTGTCAGCAAATGCCTTTGATGAGGATGCCAGGAAGTCATTGGAATCGGGAATGCAGGGGCATTTGGCAAAGCCTATTGATATGACAGAGCTTATGGCGGCTTTGAAAGAATATATTAGTTAGAGGAGTAGGATAATGAAATGTATTTTAAATATTGCTGCAGCCACAGCGGTTATTGTGCTGCAGCTGACCGGGTGTTCCGGTATCAGCAATCATGGAACTGTTTCTGAATATACAGCAGATAATGAAATTATGACTTACTCTCCTGTTAATATGGATAAAAGGATCATTACAATCGGAAAGTACGACTCTTTTGTTGAAGAACCATTGGAGCAGGCGCTGGAAGCCAGGTTTCCGGAGCTGGATATTGTTTTTTTGGAAAATCTGGCAGGTCCGGATCCTGTGGCTTACATGGCTCTTCAGAGTGAACAGGGAGATCTGCCGGATCTGTTATTTTGTAAGGTGAACATACCAGATAATGATTTTTTGTACGATCTTGCACCGGAGGGAGTGCTCAGCCGTTATAATCTGTCTTCCTTAAACAGCCTGAGTATTGATGGAAAGCTGTTTCAGCTGCCTACTATTAATTCTGTTCAGGGAATCGTTTACAATAAGACGCTCTTTGCAGAGCATGGCTGGGAACTGCCGGATACGCTGGACGAATTTTATGCATTGTGTGACGAAATAGAGCAGACGGGTATTCGGCCCTTTGCTGCTTGTACCAAATACATGGAGCAAGTGGTATGGCTCAGTCTTGGCTTCAGTTATGATGAGATATTTTCGGATATGGAAAAACAGCTGCATTATAATGAGTTTGTTCAAAAACAAGCCTCCTGTGAAAATTTGCTGGAACCGGCTTTTCTGGTACTGAAGGACTTTTATGAAAAAGGATTGCTGTCCAGTGATGATTTTTCAGCCAGCATTACACAATACGGATACAGTCTGCTGAATGGTAAAACTGCCATGATGCCCAGAAGTCTGGATATCCTAAGACTTCCACAGGAAGAAGGGGAGAACTGTGAACTCGGTTTCTTTGGATTCCCCACAAAGGAGCCTGGTCAAAGCTGGATGCAGATGATCAGTGGAACGAAACTTTCGATTTCCAAAGATTCCATGGAGGATGAGCAGCGCCGAAAGGATATCCTGGATATCCTGGATTATATCAGCACGAATGATGGGCAAAAGGTCCTTCAAGAGATGTTTTATGGCATCAGCAGCTTGACATCCTACCAGCAGGAGTCGGCTATTGAATTTGATTATATCCAAGAATGCATGGAAAACGGGAGGATTTTATATCCCGCCGTCTATGGATCTGATCATGACGTTGAGGTTTTCAGAAAATGGGTCATAGGTGATCTGACAATGGAAGAGATGATTCAGGCTAATGACAATTTTAAGACATTTAATGAACTGGATTTACTGGAGGAAATGCCCATTGGCAGCGCCCTGGAGGATTTTAGCGTGCTGGAAACCAGCATATATAATGCCGATATCATGCGCGAAAAAACCGGCGCCGACATTGCGCTTATGTTAAACCGCAATTATTTTAAAGGAAATCTGGCCACAATCTATCAGGGAGATATCGTATATCCCGAACGGTTTTATCTGAAAGGTGTTAATGCCGGGGATGCATTGACAGCCTACGAGGTTACAGGAGAGGACTTAAAGCTTCTTTTAGAGCATCCTATCATCAATGAAACAGAGGTGAATGCCATGTATGCTCCGGCAGGTTTAAAGATGGTGTACGCGCCCTGGGCCTCCGCCAATGAGAATATTCAAAGCCTGACACTGGAAGATGGAACACCACTGGAAGATGATAGATCATATACGGTTGCGGCATGGGCAGGATCGATAGATGAACGCTATATTACCAGCATAGCGGGAGTTTTTGATGAGTTTGGAACAAACCAGGATCTCATGACCTCAGCTATCCGGGAACAAGAGGAAATCAGACCAGCTAGAGATGGAAGAGTTATATTAGAATGGAAAAAGGAAAATTCAGTTCGGAGAAACAAGGATGAGGGGTAAAAGCAGAAAAAAATCAAGATACGGTCTGCTGTCTTTTATGATTATAACTATTTTATGTCTATCAGGCTGTCTCACGGCATTTGCAGATGAAACTGATGAAACAGTACTTAAGGTGGCTTTTCCCAGGGCATCTGGCATTAATGAAATATATGATGACGGTACTTACGGCGGTTGTGTATATGATTGGCTGACAGAAATAGCTAAGTACACTGGCTGGAGGTATGAGTTTATCACGGAAGGCGATACCAGTGAACAGCTTAATAGGCTAAAACACGGAGAATGCGACATCATGGGTGGTATGTATTACAGAGACGGCTATCAAGAACTGTATAACTATCCTGAATATATTATGGGGTCTAATTATTCATTGCTGATTTACCGTGAAGATGGGTCGGATATAAAAAGTTACGATTATAATACATTTAACGGAAAAAAAATCGGTGTATTTAAACGTGCAGCTCAGAAAATCAAACGTCTTCAGGAATTTTTACTATTTAATGATCTTTCTTGTGAGATTGTATATTTTGAAGACCCGGAATCTTATGAAAAATGTTTGGATGCAGGTGCTGTTGACTTAATGCTGGGAACGGATGTCTATATGAAAGACCACTATAATGTAGCGGTACGAATGCCTGCCGAACCATATTATCTTGTAACAGCTAAGAATAAGCCCGAACTTTGCGAGGAACTTTCGCAAGCAATGAAGGCAATTTATGACGCAAATCCAAACTTTGCTGCTGAGCTCTATAACAAGTATTTCCCTGATAGCTATATCAACTCCATCATATTTACCGAAGAAGAACGAGAATTTATTGAGAACAGCAAGCCGCTAAGGATAGCTATAATCAAGGACCGCTATCCTATGCATTTCGAGGAGAACGGCGTAAAAAAGGGGATTATGCCTGAGACATTGAGGCTGATATCAGAGCGGACCGGGCTTGAATTTGAATATGTATATGCCAAGTCGCACCAGGAATTGATTGATTTGGTTCATGAAGGAAAGGCGGATATCATAGGCGGATTTTTGGATAGTGATTTGGCCGCATCTTCGTTTGGACTAGCGAGAACTGCTGGAGTCATGTCCCTGGAATCGGTCACACTGAAGAACAAAAGGACCTTGGGGCAGCCCTATGGAGGTGTTATGGCTGTGCCGGAAGGCCGTTATATGAAGCCGGACCACCATGATGACAAAAATGTGTATTACCGTAATTACGAAGAATGCCTGAAGGCTGTAAATGGAAATGGAAATGCCAGCTATACGAGAATGCCGGCTTCTGTGGCAGGTGATTTTCTGGCCCAGAATTACTGGTCAAACATAAGCATGATTACAGACACGAATATCTTGGATGAGGTATCCATTGCTCTGCCTCTTCCTGTGAATGTGACACTATATTCGATTTTAAATAAAGCAATTAATAATTTTTCAGAGGAAGAAACCCGCTGTATATTGGCACAGAGTACCCTGAATATACCAGAAAATGAAATTACATTGAAAAGTTTATTTCACACAAACCCAGTGATGGTGATATGTATTACAATCGGCATAGTGGTGTTATTGTCAATTATAGTTATATTATTACAGTTCTACCGTATGAAATCAAAAATCATGTTGCTGAAGCTGGAAAAAGCTGAAGAGACAAGCCGGGCTAAGTCTGATTTTTTAGCGAGAATGAGCCATGAAATCCGCACACCGATGAATGCGATTATTGGATTGACAAATTTAACCAGAATATCAGGAGAAGCTACGCCCATGGTACAGGAAAATCTTTCAAAAATCAATTCTTCCGCCAAGTTTCTTCTCTCTATTCTAAATGATGTACTGGATATGTCAAAGATCGAAAATGATAGGATGAAAATTGAGCCTGTGCCTTTTGATCTATATCAAGTAGCAGATGGGTTAAAAAGTATGTTCAATTCCCAGGCTGATGATAAGGGGCTTAAGTTCATAATATCCTTCCATGTGGAAGAACATTGTTATATCGGGGATAAAATGCGTATTCAGCAGGTGCTGGCCAATCTTTTGTCCAATGCCTGTAAGTTTACAGATCCGGGAGGTACAATTCGATTGGAGATTGAAGAAAGAATACATACACCGGAATCATCAGGATTATGGTTTTGTGTGAAGGATAATGGGATCGGTATTACGGCCGAGGATATAAATCGCATTTTTGACTCCTTTGAACAGGCAAAAAACAGTAATCTTCGGGCAAATGGTACGGGTTTAGGTTTGTCCATCAGTAAAAAGATTGTGTATCTTATGGGCGGAGAACTCAAAGTTAAAAGCAAGCCTGGTGAAGGTTCGGAATTCTATTTTATGGTGGAGCTTCCGGTCTATAAAGGTGTGCTGCCGGACGCCTGCCGGAAAGTAGAGGAGTCAGCAGAGATGCAGTTTTCTGGCATGCATGTCCTGTTGGCAGAGGATAATGATTTAAACGCTGAAATTGCTATAGAATTGATGAAGATAATGGACATAACAGTGGAGTGGGTAAACAATGGGGAACAGGCCGTCAAACGGTTCGCCGAAAGACCAATAGGTTTTTTTGATATTATTCTGATGGATGTCAATATGCCAATAAAGGACGGGCTGACGGCAACCAAAGAAATCCGAGCGATGAATCGTCCGGATGCCGCTGCAATTCCTATTGTGGCGATGACTGCTAATACGTTTCAGGAGGATCGGGAGATGGCTTCTGAGAGTGGTATGACCGGGTTTCTATCAAAGCCATTTGACGTGGCTCAGTTACATATAGTTCTTCAGCAAGCAGTTTGAATAAATGTGTTCTATCTTAGGGAGGATAAAATGTTACGGAATATGAATATAAGATCCAGAATGTTATTATCATACATCATAATAATCGGTATGTGTTTAGCTGCAAGTATTACAGCGCTGTTCATGCTTGATAGGATTGGTGATAATTTATCCTCTTTTTACAACAATAATTATGCAGTCACAGTAAATGTATGGACAGCAAGACGAGAAATGCAGGCGGCACGGGCTAATATTCTGAAAGCCATTCTAGATTCCGGTGATGAGGAAACAAAAGAATCAATTGAAAAAGCAAGCAGCAGCCTTGGTAAAATGCGCGCTACATTTCCCGTTATCCGTGAAACATTCAAGGGAGATATTAAGCTGCTGGATCAGGTGGATTCGCTTTTACAGCAGGCAGTTGTTTATCGTGATCAAGTGTTTGAACTCACAGAATCAGGACAGGGGAAAGAAGCCTTTCGTATAATGAAAAATAATTACATCCCTCTTTTGGATCAGATGGCGGATACCCTGCAGCAGGTGGCGGACGAGGCAGGACGGAATGCATATAATATGGTGGAGGAGGCAAAACAGGTACAGTTGTCTGCAATTATCGTTGTGATTATCGTTATCATATCCAGCATTGTGTTAGCGGTTCTGTTAGGTCTGCATATTTCCAACAGCATCCGCAGACCGGTGAAAGAAATTGAACATGCGGCTCAGAAACTGGCAAGAGGAGAATTAGATGATGCATATGTAACCTACATGTCAGAGGATGAATTGGGTGAGCTTTCCAACAGTATCCGCGAGCTGATAAGCTACCAGCAATCTATTATTGATGATATTGGCTTTATACTCAGTTCCATGTCCAAAGGAAGTTTTGTAGTCAAATCAAACAAGGAAGAATATTATAGAGGGCAGTATAACCGTATTCTAATGTCGGTGCGGGGAATGCGCATGAACCTTAGTAATATGCTGGTCCAGATAAGCCAATCATCAGAACAGGTTTTGGCAGGAAGTGAACAAACAGCATCAGGAGCACAGTCCCTGGCTTTGGGGGCGGCAGAGCAATCCCGTTCCATTGCAGAACTTGTGACTGTCATTCATAATATATCAAAGCATGTGAAAGAGACAGAAGAGAATGCAAATGAAGCACATACGCAGACGGAACAGGCGGGTATTCAGGTGTCTGAAAGCAATAGGCATATGCAGGAAATGATCAAAGCAATGGAAGAAATTAGTGATAAGTCTAAGCAAATTGGCCAGATTATTAAAACAATAGAAGATATAGCATTCCAGACTAATATTTTAGCGCTCAATGCTTCTGTTGAAGCTGCCAGGGCAGGCGAAGCCGGAATGGGATTTTCTGTAGTTGCAAAAGAAGTACGGTTTTTGGCCGATAAGACATCAGCAGCATCTAAAAATACTGCAGCGCTGATCAAAGAGACCGCCCAGGCAGTCGAAACAGGGAGAAGGGTTGCAGGAATAACCAATGGCTCCTTGGCAAAAGTTGTGGAAAGTACGAAACAGATTGTATCGGCTGTGGATCAGATTGCATCTGCCTGTAAAGAACAAAGTGATTCTATTACACAGGTTACAGAGAAGGTGAACCGGATATCAGGTGTTGTACAGAGTAATTCCGCTACATCAGAGGAACTGGCATCGGCCAGTGAAGAATTTGCCGTCCAGGCCCAGGTATTGGAAAAATTAATGAGTCAGTTTAAGTTAAATGATAGTATACAAATATAATGATATAAGAAATACCTGTCCAGTACTCACAGTATTTGTAACATGGTGCCGGGCAGGCATTTTTTATTCACATTTAATAATTCTCAAACAATTCTCAATCATTCCAATAACAATCATGGGATACAATGCAATCATCCAGTGAGAAATCACTAAAAAATGTACGCTGGCGTACACAAAACAAAAATGGAGGATCATTTCATGGAAAAGAAAAACTTTGTATCACTGATCATGGGAACTGTTGGAGGGATTTTATTCGGGATCGGCATGTGCATGTGCCTGTTACCTGAGTGGAACGCATTTAGGCAGGGGATTCTGGTATCGGCCGTTGGCGCGGTTGTGCTGCTGGCAATGCTGTCCGTGCGCCGCAAAATGGAGGGAAAACCTGCAATACAGCTGAATGCCAAAGCGGTGGGTTCTGTGGTATTCGGCATTGCAGGCGCCCTGGTGCTTGGCAGCGGTATGTGCTTGACAATGGTATGGAACATGCTGGTACCTGGTATTGTCATAGGAATTGTGGGTATTGTTTCGCTGCTGTGTTTAATCCCAATCTGTAAAGGTTTGAAATAATACGCTAAAGTCAAAAACGGAAACAAAAAACGTTTGGCAGAGGAGAGGAAGACTCATTAGAAAGAGGTACATGTCAGGCCAAGAATGAATTTTAACAATTCTCAAACAAAAGGTATGGTATACTCTATATAAAAGTAATATTGTCATACGGAATGGAAGGAGATGTTACTATGGTCCATATCTTAATCGTGGAGGATGATTCTGAACTGAATCGGTTTGTATGTTCTTATTTGAATAACAGCGGTTTTATAACTAAGGGATGTTTAAATGCCCGGGATGCGTATGATGAAATGTATAACACGTTATATGACCTGATCATATCGGATATTATGATGCCGGAAATTGACGGGTTTGAATTTGCCAGAACCGTCCGTCAGGTAAATAAGACAATCCCCATCCTGTTTATGTCTGCAAAGGATGACTTGAATTCCAAGCAAAAAGGATTTCAGTTTGGGATTGACGATTATATGGTAAAACCCATCGAGGTGGAGGAACTGCTTTTGCGTGTGCGTGCCCTGCTCCGCCGGGCCAATATAGAGGTGGAGAGAAAGATAACCATCGGCAACCTGACATTGGATGCGGATGCGGTGACCGCTGTTGTAGATGGAACAGAGCTTCCGGTTACAACCAGAGAGTTTAATATTCTGTATAAACTGCTGTCTTATCCCAATAAGACATTTTCCAGAGGGCAGCTGATGGATGAATTCTGGGGATTGGAGAGCGATATCGGGCTGCGGGCAGTTGATGTATATATCACGGGAATCCGAAAGAAATTTTCCGCATGTGATGGCTTTTCACTGAAAACAGTCCGCGGACTTGGATATAAGGCGGTGCTACAATGAAAGACAAGCCTGTCGAGCTAAGCTATAAAAGAAGCCTGTTTTCCATCAAGTCATATTTTTTTTATTTTCTGATCATTACATTTGCCATCACCTGCTGTCTGCTGCTATTTTTGAGCCATCTTGAACCGGACTATGGAAGTGTCCGTGAAAGCGCTAAACTGACAGCCATGAATGTTGTGCTGATCAGCCTGATCTTAACGGTTTTAGATGGGATCTACCGTAAGATAACGCTGGAGTATCCGATGAAACGGATTTTAAAAGCCTCCCAGAAATTGATAGGAGGCGATTACTCTGTCCGGATCCCTCTTGCCCATGATTTTGACAATACCAATGAACTTGATGTGTTAATTGAAAATTTTAACCGGATAGCAGAGGAACTGTCCGGGGTGGAAACGTTGCGCACCGACTTTGTTTCCAATGTATCCCATGAAATAAAAACTCCGCTGTCAGTCATTCAAAACTATGCTTCTTTATTGCAAAATGCAGAGCTTTCGGAAGAAAAAAAGAAAGAGTATGCAGGGGCGATAGTGGATGCATGCCGCAGACTGACAGGGCTCATCACCAATATCTTAAAGCTGAACAAGCTGGAAAACCAGCAGATTTTTCCGGAAACAAAGGAGTTTGATTTAGATACCCAGCTGTCTGAGTGTATCATACGTCTTGATAATGTGCTGGAACGGAAAGATCTGGAGGTAGAGGCGGATATAGAGGAACGGGTAAAAGTAAAGTCTGATGAGGAATTGCTTGACCTGGTCTGGAATAATCTTTTGTCCAATGCCATAAAATTCACACCGCCGGGAGGAAAAATCACAGTCAGTTTAAAATCAGATAACACAATGGCAGTGATAAAAATATCAGATACAGGCTGCGGAATCAGCAATGAGGTGGGAAAACGCATGTTTGAAAAGTTTTATCAGGGGGACAGCTCCCATGCCACCCAGGGAAACGGCCTGGGGCTTGCTCTGGTAAAACGGGTGGTGGATATTGTCGGAGGCGATATATCCATAGAGAGTAAACTGGGAGAGGGGAGCACATTCACCGTGCGGCTGAAAAAGATCCCGTCCGGAGGGCGGGGGAATCAGTCATCGCCGGAAAAATGAACATAGGGTTGGAGGTTTATTTTTATGGAAGAGAATGAGAAAAAATTCATATATACTTACTCCGCGGGAGAACAGGAGGAGATCAAACAGATTCGTCAGAAATATCTTCGTCCGGAAGAAAATAAGATGGAGCAGCTGAGAAAACTGGACGAAAGCGCAACAAAAAAGGGTATGGCAGTTTCACTGGTTTTGGGAATCGCCAGCACACTTTTTCTTGGCATTGGCATGTGCTGCACAATGGTATGGGCGGATACTATGTTTATTCCCGGCATTGGGATTGGCCTTCTGGGCATTGCCGGAATCGGGGCCTCATTTCCCCTGTACCGGTGTATTACAAAAAGACAGAGGGAGAAGCTGGCGCCTAAGATCATGGAGCTTACAAATGAGCTGATGAAGTAAAACACCAGCATAATATATCAAAAAATAAAAAAGGTTCGGACATGGAGAAAATAGATTTAACACAAGGTAATATCAGAAAGCTGGTGGTACGAACCGCGGTTCCCATGGTTGCCGCACAGTTTGTCAGTATGCTTTACAATATTGTTGACCGTATTTTTGTGGGAAGGATACCGGGGATCGGAGCAGTAGCCCTGGGCGGTATTGCCCTTGTTTGGAGCCACCGAAGCAAATCTTCCCTATGCAGTCCAATATGTGAGAATCATCAGCATGGGCATTCCCTTCTCCATGCTGATAACGGGAATGAATGTTTTTATTAATACCCAGGGAAAAACATTCATTGGTATGATTTCCGAGATCATCGGTGCCGTGATCAACATTGTATTAGACGCGGTGTTTATTCTGGTCATGGACATGGGAGTGGCAGGAGCTGCATGGGCCACAGTGATCGGTCAGGCGGTATCGGCAGCCTGGGTGGTTGGATATCTGATATCCTCCCGCTCGGTAATCCGCCTGAGAAGGTGCAATCTGATACCTGATCGACAGACTCTTGGCAGCATTGGGGCATTGGGGATCTCTAACTTTATCACAACCGGGGCGGAAAGTCTTGTCAATATTATTTTTAGCCACTCCTTGAGAAAATATGGCGCAGCCGCGCTGTCCGGTTTTGCCATTGACGGGGCCACGCTTGCAATCTCCGTGGGAACGATCGTTACCGCGACTTCCTCCTTTATACGGCAGCCGGTCAATGGTTTTTGCCAGGGCCTGCAGCCGGTTATAAGCTATAATTACGGCGCGGGGAGACAAGACCGGGTCCGCCAGGCCATTACCTGTTCCATTGTTATAACAACCGTTTACGCTGCGGTCCTGTGGCTGCTTCTGGTGGCTGTTCCCGGAAGCTTTTCCAAAATGTTTACGGAGAGCGGTGAGGTGATCGCGGTTTCCAAAAACCTGATCCGAATTTATGTCTTTGGCATGCTGTTCTCCGGTGTGCAGTCCACGCTGATCCAGTCCTTTATTGCCAGAGGGATGAAAAAACAATCCCTGCTTGTATCTGCGTTCAGTAAATGCTTGTATGTGCCCGTTCTCTTGATCCTTCCGGCATTGGTAAAGCCGGCTTACAGTGTGCTGGCGATCTATGGGGCTCAGGCGATCACAGATATAATCGGCGTTCTGTTTATTGCAATACTTGCTTCAGTGTACAAAGGATTACAGTAAAAATGGACTACCAACCTGCAGCTTCTACCGCTCTTTCAAAGAGCGGTATTTCATTTTTCTGAAATGTAATGATCAGCGGATATTATGAGCGTTTAATGCTATCAGACGGTAAGGCGCCTTCCGCCATATCCCAGGCTGCGCCTGCGAACATAATCAGGGACATGTATATGTTGGAGTTTTTACATCTGCCAGAGCCTTATAGGGAATATGATTTGAAAAAGGCCATTTTGAAGAACATGAAAAAGTTTTTACTGGAATTTGGCAGGGATTTTATTTTTATGGGAGAAGAATATCATCTTCAAGTAGGAAAGAACGACTATTATACGGATTTAATCTTTTTTCATAGGGAACTACAATGCCTTGTTGCAATTGAGTTGAAAATTGATGATTTCAAACCGGAATACCTGGGAAAAATGCAGTTCTATCTGGAAGCGTTGGACCAGGATGTAAAGAAGCCCCATGAAAATCCCAGCGTTGGCATTATTCTTTGCAAGAGCAAGGACGAGGACGTTGTTGAATATGCCCTGAGCCGGAACATGAGTCCAACCATGATTTCCGAATATCGGACGAAACTAATCAGCAAGGAAATCTTACAAAAGAAACTTAAGGAATTAACGGAAATGGTGGATGAGGATAAAAACTCTCAATGACGTTGAGAGTTTTTCAAAAAATTAATTTATTATGTTAGTACAAAAATAGTAGGGGATTATAATGAGTCTCTGCTATTTTATGGCCTCAAGCCAATATAAGGAGCGAAGCGATGCTGACTCTTCGGGCCATGTTGGCCCGAAGCCGGGTTTGGGGAGGTTCCCCAACAAGCAGATGTTTGACGTTCCGGCCGAAGAGCCGGAATGTCATTTATTTCCCCAAAATCTATTACATAGCTTCGTGACAAGTTGGCTTAACGTAAACAAGTATCAATTTTCAATATATGCTTGACAAATCACTTATGTTATGCAACAGTAGTTATACAACATAAGTGACGCGAAAGCTGGAAGGAGAAACTAATATGCCACCAAAAGCAAAAATAACAAAAGAAAAGATATTGAATACTGTTTTAGAAATCACAAAAGAAACCGGCTTTGAAACGGTAAACGCAAGAAGTATTGCCAATAAATTGCAATGTTCTACTCGACCAATTTTCACTTGCTATGAAAATATGGATGAAGTAAAAAAGGATTTTCTTAATTTTGCGTATAAATACTATGAACAGTTTGTTACATCTTATCGTGATTCGGAAAAAATCAATTCTTCTTTAGTTTACCCACTATCATACATTGAATTTGCTCAAGATGAAACCTATTTATTTAAGTTTTTGTTCATAGATGATATGGACTTAAATATGTCAAAAGCAACAGATTTTTATAAAGAAGAAGATAATGAAAAAAGAGCTAATGACTTTTCTGAATCTATCGGAATCAGATTAGAAAAAGCAAAAACAATTTTTTTGGATTTATTTTTATACTCTCATGGTATTGCTGTTCTTACGGCAACAAAGAAAATGAAGCTGGATAAAGATAGCGCTCAAAAAATGGTGATAAACGTATTATCCATTTTGATAAAGCAAGAAAAACCTGATTGGCATTTAGAAATATAATTTTACTAGATTAAACGCAAAGGAGGTTTGTTAGGTGCAATCAAATCAATACTTAATTGACTTTTATAGCAATTATGATGAGGAAAAACGGTTGCTATTAAAGCATGGCTCTGTTGAATTTCTTACCACTATGCGTTACATTGAAAAATATGTAACACCTGGCGATCATATACTTGAAATCGGAGCTGGAACAGGAAGGTATTCACATGCATTGGCTCGCCAAGGCCATGCTATTGATGCAGTAGAATTAGTAGAGCATAATATAGAAATCTTCCGTAAAAATACACAACCAGGTGAAAACATAACTATTACACAAGGTAATGCCATTAATTTATCTGCTTTTTCTGATAACACATATGATATTACCCTGATTTTGGGACCACTTTATCATTTATACAATGTCACAGATAAACGGCAGGCTTTAAGGGAAGCGATTCGCGTAACAAAACCGGGAGGAATTGTTTTTGCTGCTTATGTTATATCAGATGGCTGCCTCCTTGATGAAGGATTTATGCATGGCAATATCAATGTTGCTGAATATATAAAAAATGGTCTGCTCGATTCAAAAACATTTGCTGCAAAATCTGAGCCAAAAGATTTATTTGAACTTGTTCGTAAAGAAGATATTGATCACATAATGTCTGTATTCTCTGTAAATCGTTTACATTATGTAGCAGCAGATGGTACCGCATTACTTATGCGTGACGCCATAGATAAAATGAATCAAGATACTTTTGAATTATATTTAAAGTATCATTTCGCTATTTGTGAGCGAATGGATTTAATAGGTATAACAAGCCATGCGATTGATATATTTAGAAAACCTACATAAATAACTCAAACCAACATTATATAGCTATGAAATAAATTACATAGATTTATAAAATTCCTACCGCTATAACGGTGAAAGAAAAAACCATCGTTGCGGAGGTATTTCGTGTTGCTTCTTAAAAAAAGAATATAGAGGGTGTATTAAATCGTCAATGATGCCGCCGACTTCGCTGGGACAAACGGCTGTTATCTTTATCAGGGCCGGGCTGTGAAGGAGGATAAGGACAGGAGCCTGAAAGACCAGATACTTGTTATCGCTCCCCATGAAGGGCTTGTTTCTTCCGACACATGGCTGAAATCGCCGCTTTTGGTCGCTGTCCGTAATGTGGGTTATGCAGATGCCCTGGTATCAATGATGTCTTTACAGGCTGCCCTTCTTGTGTCTTTTGGTGATGGAGAGCCAGATCCCAGGCTGATGAATGGGATTTCCGGAGCCGCAGTCTGTGGGACCGTATCGCTGATTGGAATTTATATGATATATTCTTCCGGCAGACAAAAAAGAAACGAATGATTAATATCTCTCAAACAGGATCATGACAAAACGGGAATAATGGTATGATAACTTCCTCTATGGCAGTACTCTTGGAGTCTCCTCGCAAATCTGAGCACCAGGAGATTCCGAGAGAATACTGAAAATTCAGAGGAGGAATGTTTATATGGGGAAGCAGATGGCGGAGAGGGAATGTGTCTGAGCGGGGCGTGAATGAGAGGGGCGTGAATGAGAGGAAATTACATGCTCTATCCGATCCACCGCCCCAAAGTTTCCATAAGCAGTTCCACATCAATGGGTTTTGCAATGTGGTCATTCATTCCCGCACTGTGGGCTTTTCCTATATCGGATGCAAATGCATTGGCTGTCAGGGCCAGGATCGGGATGGTATGGGCGTCCTCATGTTCCAGGGCGCGGATCGCTCTTGTTGCTTTGTAACCATCCATGACGGGCATTTGGATATCCATCAGAATGCAGGCATATTCTCCGGGAGCAGAGGTTTTAAACCGGTCCACTGCCATGAGACCATTATCCGCTGTATCGATCAAAAGGCCATGGGCCTTAAGCAGTTCCATTGCAATCTCGCGGTTGAGTTCATTATCCTCTGCCAGCAGAAGCTTTTTACCGTTTAAGGCAGCATTTGGCCGTGTGTGCATGGCGCTCCGGGATTCAGAACGGTCGTTTCTGCGGAATTTTTGGAAAGCATATACTATTTTTGATTTAAATAAAGGTTTTGTGATAAAGGCATCTGCGCCTGCCAGCCGGAACTTATCCTCAATCTCAGAAAAGTCGTAGGCGGAAATAATGATAATGGGCATATCCGGGCCAACCCTTGTGCGGATCAGCTTCAGGGTTTCCAGACCGTCAATATCGGGCATGATCCAGTCCAGGATCACTGCAAAAAAGTCATCCGACTGTTCATGGGCCTTAACAACACGGTCCACGGCTTCCCTGCCGGACAGAACCCAGCTGCACTGCATTCCCAGTTCATTCAGGATTTCTGAAACACTTTCACATATGGCCTGGTCGTCATCCGCCACCAAAACAGGCAGTCCGGCCAGTTCCCCGTCATCTGTTTCCGGCTCACTGCACAGATCAAAGGTAACGGCAACCACAAACTGGCTGCCTTTTCCCGGAGTGCTTTTCACCTCGATGGTGCCGTTCATCATGCGTACGATATTCTGTGTGATCGCCATTCCAAGGCCGGTGCCCTGGATATTGTTGATCCTGGCGTCATCTGCCCGGGAGAATGGTTCAAAGACATGGGAGATGAAGTCCTCATGCATTCCGATCCCTGAGTCGGTGACCACGAAAGAATACTGTCCCTTGCCCTTTGCAAAAGACGGGGTTTCCTGGATCCGCAGCCCGATGTTCCCGCCTTCAGGCGTATATTTGACGGCGTTGGAGAGTAGATTTACAAGCACCTGCTGCAGGCGTCCCTTGTCTGTCACCACATGTTCATGGCGGACCCGATTGGCATTTACCTGCAGTGTCTGATATTTTTCCGCTACCAGAGGGCGGAATACATCCATCACATCTTCGATCAGCTTGGGAAGGGAGACTTCCTCATATATCAGATCGATCTTCCCGCTTTCAATCTTGGACATATCCAGAACCTCATTGATCAGATTCAGCAGATGGCGGCTGGAGGTGTTGATCTTTGCAAGGCAGTCCTGTATTTTATCTGGTGAGTTCAGATTTGACTGTGCAATGACCGACATGCCTATGATGGCATTCATAGGTGTACGGATATCATGGGACATGGAGGAGAGGAAGTTGGTTTTTGCATCACTGGCAATCCGGGCTGTCTTACAGGCATCCTCCAGCACCTGCCTCTGTCTCGCCTGCTCCATGCGCTCCTTGGTTACGTCAAGGCCCACGCTGTAATAGGAGGGGATGCCGTCCCAGCTGTCCTGGGCACTGACAAAGCTGAAGGACAGTGCCAGTATTTTGAGAGCGCCATGATAAGTGACAATACGCCCTTCGGCCGCTGTGGGTTTTCCGGTCACCCTTGACTGATCCATAATATCAGTTATATGGACAATATCATCCGGGTGCACATAGGTACACTGGGAATGCAGCACCTGCTCAAATTCATTCCCTGTATAGCCGATCAGGTCCAGGAAGCCGCCGCCATACCAGAGGATTGTCCTCATATCTCTGGCATCCACCCGCGCAAATCCGCCATGGACACTGTTGATCAGCGCATCCCGCTCCTGGTCCTTTTTAGCCAGTTTATACTCCGCGCTGAACATATCATGGGAGAGTTCCAGCCGTGCCCGGTGCCCCTTCCAGCCGATCTCCAGATTCTTGATCATAAATGTCCGGCCCAGAGTGGGATTATAGAACTCCCACTTATAAAAATTATCTTTGTTCAGTTTGCAGTTGGTGCAGAAAGGGCAGGGGGAGGTACGTCCCTGGATCACTTCATAACACTTACGGCCAACTGTTTTCGCTGCCGGCATGCCAAGAACCTCGCAGGAAGTATGATTCAGATAAAGAAGCTCATATGTATCCATATCACTGACATAGGCATTTCCTTCGTATGTATCCAGCACCGATTGGAAGCAATGGTGCTGCTGTTGGCATAGCCGGGCCTGTTCTTCTTTTTCAAAGGCCAGCGCGTTTACATCGGCTAATTCCAATTGGAGCACCGGGCTCCTTGCTGCCGGATCCGCGGTTATGGTCCCCAGAAGGCGTACCCAGGAAAAACCATCTGCCTTCCTGGGCAGCCGGATGGTCATATCAAGATTAGGATCACCTGTGGAGGCTGCCTGAGCCGCCTCATGGCGTATTGCTGTGAAATCATCGGGAAACGGACGGTAGTACTCCTCCAGACTTGAGAAGAGATGATAAAATCCTTCCATTGTATATCCTGTAAGGCGGAAAAAGCCGGAGTTCCCCCATAAAATTGTTAAGGAGTCATCCAACAAACAGCAGATAACACCGACCTTTAATAAATCGATTCCTGCAGGACATGTTCTTCCTGACAACTGCGGCGGATCAGAATCCCTTCGTTTGTATCTTTTTTTGATATCCATTGTTTGGCCACCCGTCCTAAAAACTGCAATTCTATGTTCACATACCTAATTATTGCCATAAGTATAACAAAAGAAATAAAAAATAGCAAGGGGTGTCTTGGGGTCCAGGATGCTGCAGATTCTTGCTGTTTTTATTATGGTTGTTGGGGTGCAGTGAGTTATCTGTCATCATTTGGAACTTTAGATTGGCCTGGTTTGGTATTTTAATCATTTCTTCCTTTCCTAAGATTTGAAAGAGTTCTTTGCTTTGCGTACAAGCCTTTGTGCACAAGCCTTTTGTTCCAGGGTCAGGTAACTTTACCTAAAGGTCAGGGATCAGAAGTCTTTCTGCTTCTCCGATTCCCAGCCGGACCAGTTTAGTGATTGCAAGACGGAACTCATGGACCATGAGTGCTTCCAGATCACCGGAAAAACGGATGGGATCCCTGTCTTTCAGGGACTGGAGTAAGGTCTTATAATATGAGAGACAGAAATCGGTCTGTCCCTCATCTTCTTTCCACATACTGCGCAGGCCATATCCCCAGAAGAGCTGCTTTAAAAGCTCGCTGTAAACGGTACGGACCGCCCGGTAGGGGGCAAACTGCCTTAACAGGTCAAGGGCGTCATAAGCAATAAGATGATACATCTGACGCGCTTCCATTGTAGTCAGGAATTCTATGCTTTTCTGCATTTGTTCAGCATCTAAGGATGATATTGTAAGTTCTGAAACCTCTTTACAGGACAGTGTTAAGATCTGCAGGCTCTGCGCCATATCCAAGAGACGTTTGCGGACCACCGGGTTATCAAAGTCGCAGTTACCCGCCGTCTCATGAAAAGGAAGGACCTTGGTTCCGATTCGTTTCATGGACTTGACCGCGCCAACGCCGTTGAGCAGGGAGAGGGTGCGGCGTACTGTGCTCACAGACACATTCCTCTCTTTGGACAGTCTGTTAAGGGAGGGCAGCAGCGTATCCACCGGATAACGGCCAAGGCTGATGTCGATCAGCAGGTCCATGGCAAGGGAATAGCAGATCTGTGACGCCTTTTTATAGGAATTCCAAGTAAAGGAAATCTCATCCTGCGGCGGCAGTGTGATCCGTTCCTTATAAAATTCACATAAGGACACAGACAGGAAATCCTGGGCCTGACAGATCAATTCCCTGAGAGGGTCCCAGTCCTGGTTAAGACAAAAGTCCAGGGACCGGGGGGCAAATTCATTGACGGCATAATCACACCATGGATTGTCCGGCACACATAAAAAAGGAGCTTCAAAGAACATATAGACCTGCCAGAGGAGCCGGGTAAGTAGGTCGTTGCCCAGGGAGTCGTATGCCTGCATCATATGGTTAAATGCTATAAAAGGCTGCAGGCCATGATTCCTCTTTCGTTCCATCATATTGGTGTAAATCTCCCCTGGGGCATTTTTCAGGCCGATCCACTGGGCATTGGTAAAGAGCGGACGCAAAGATCTGCTCAGATCGATCAATGCGCTCTTTCTAGGGGAAAAGAAAAGCTGGACATGCTGTTCTATTTCCTGTTCCCCGTAATCCTTAATGACGGTTGACCCCACATTCTGGGACAGGGTAACATATCCCTCCTGTTCCAACTGGAGATAAGCGCTGCGTATGGTATCCAGTGATACAAGGAAGTTTTCAGTGTTGTTTTCCATTGTGGGGAGAACATCGCCAAAGCGATAGGCACCAAATTGTATATGTGTCTTCAGAACATCATATACAATTTGGCACCGTTCCATATCATTTTTCACGTATTCACCTCGTTTTAACTATTTAATATACCATAGCAAGTATAACATGATTGCGGTTACTTGTAAAACGTTGCTATTCCCAATAAAATTTGGTATACTGGAAGCATTATTATGTATGTGAACATAGGGAAATAAAATCTGCAGTGATTCAGCCCGGACGGCGTGAGAGGAGTATTCCAGCAATGACAAAGGATACAGGGATTTCCATGGACCAGCTAGAGTCCATATTGGATCATTCACCAACAACCATTATTATCAGTTCTCTGGACAACCGGGAGCTTCTTTATGCAAATAAAGCTGCGCGTTCCAGAATATCCAAAAAGGGAAAGGACAGCCCTTTGACCTGTTATCAGGCGTTTGGATATGACAGTCCCTGTCCTACCTGTCCGTCAGGAAGGGTTGGACAGGAGGAATCCGCGCTCCGTGAACTTTATGATCCTGAGAACGGCCATACCTACCGGTTTGTTGGAAAGGATATTGACTGGGCCGGCCGCCCGGCACATATTGAGTATATCTCTGACATCAGCAAACAAAAGCTGCTGGAACAGGAGTTGGACCACCTTGTAAATTCCATTCCGGGCGGAATCGCAAGCTACGAGGTGAGGGAGGGCCGCTTTGTCCCCGTCTATTTCTCGGACGGTGTTATGGAAATCTCCGGCCACACCAGGGAAGAATACAATGAAATGGCTAAAAACGATGCATTGGATGTCATCTATGAGGCTGACCGGGACCGGGTAATGGCAGCCGCTGCAAAAGCGCTGGAAAGGGGGGAGGCTTTAGATGTATCTTACCGGATGCGCCACAAAGACGGCCGTCTGATCTGGGTTCACTTAAATGGACGGCAGATTAAATCCTCCTCTGTGGCCGCCATGTTCTATGCCGTGTTCACAGGGCTGTCCTCGGAAAGCCGCTTATATCAGAATATCACCAACGAAACCGCGGACAGCATCTATGTCATTGCAAAGGATACCTTTGAACTGCTCTATGTCAATGAAACCGACAGCATACTTTCACCAGCGCCTGGCTGTCTTGGCGAAAAATGTTATGCTGCCCTCCATCACCAAAAGGCGCCTTGCGGATTCTGCGGCATTATGGCTGGCAGGATGGAAGGCGAAGAGTATGAGATTAAAGAAGACGGAACTGAGCGGATCACCTATACCCGTTCCATTGAGACTGACTGGAACGGCATTCCTGCTTATGTAAAATACGTAAGGGATGTCACTGAGATAGTCCAGACCCGAAGGGATAAAGAACGTCTGGATCTTTACTTTAGAAGCATTGTAGAACAGTTCCCCGGGGGGATTTCCATGATGGCATATAGTCCGGACGGGACCATGAAGCTGGAATTTATTTCTCCGGGCTTTGCAGCCATGATGCAGCGGACCGTGGAGGAGGCGAAACGTCTGTATGATGAAGATATCTTTGCAAATATCCATCCCGAGGACGTGAAGAAGAATCTGCGTAAGCTAAATAAATTTTTAAAGAGCAAAAAAGGGTCATGCGAACTGATCGCACGTATGCAGCGGAAGGATGGAACTTATCTCTGGACCAGCAGTATGCTGTCCATGCTGCCTTCAACGGATGACATCCTCCGGATCTACATTGTGTACACGGATATCACCAAGACGGTCAAAGAGCAGGAACAGCTGCGGCGCCGGTACGATGAGCAACTTCTGGAGCATTATCATAAGACAGGAGCCAATGAACTGATCCTGGGGCACAGTAATATTTCCCGGGACCGTGTTGTGGAAATGAGGGATTCCACAAATTCCGCTCTTGTGAAGCGGTTTGGGACCAGCCGGGATGTTTTTTTTCAGGGGCTTGCGGGGATGATCACAGATAAAGAGGATCACGAAACATTTTTAAACATGTTTATGAATGAATCTCTATTGGAAGCATACTCCCAGAATAAAACAGAGCAGGTGATGAAATGCTTCATCCAGCTGCCGGAGGAGAAATACGGGCGTTTCGTCCAGTTCAAAGTGAATCTTCTCACAGGGCCGGAGGCGGGGGAGGTCATAGGAATCCTTACGGTTACCGACATCACGGAAGAAAACATATCGGAACGGATCTTCCATCAGCTTTCTGTGACCAGCCATGACTTTGTGGTGGATGTGGACCTTCTCCATGATTCCTACAGGATACTGGCTTATTACAAAGGCGCTTCCTACATTCCGCCTCTTGAAGGTTCTCATTCGGGTCAGGCGGCAAATATGGCAGATTCTGTAGTGCTGCCAAAGGACAGCAGACAGTTTGTATATGCGCTGGATGCGGAAGAAATGCGCAGAAGATTAAAGAAAGGTCCCTATACCATTACCTTTTCCACGGCAAATCATGGGGATATCCGCATAAAGAACATGACCATTGCCTCCATTGAACCTCTCCTGGAGCGCTATTGCATGGTGTGTACGGATATCACGGATTCTGTCAGGGAACAGCAGGGGCTGCTGCACATGATGGCATATACATTTGAACTCATGGGACTGCTGGATATCAGCAGCGGGAGCGTTACCATGTACACCAGAAACATGGTCCTGGAAAACCTGCTCCCTGACACCATAGAGAATTATGAGGAAGCGGTTGGGATCTTTACTGATCACGATATCGTGTCTGAATCCGTAAAGGATGTGCAGGATCAGTTTCAGATCCGCTGGATCCTTAACCGGCTGGAACAGGAGCCGTCTGGATATGATTTTGTAGCAGCCTGCCAATGCGAAAATGGTCTCAGGTATAAACAGTTCAGTATGCTTTGGGGTAACAGGAATCATGATACGGTCTGTGTGGTCCGGGCGGATGTTACGGACATGATCGCTGAGGAGCGCAAGGTGAAAACGGAATTGGAAAACGCTCTGGCCAACGCGGAGGCGGCCAATGAGGCAAAAAGTAATTTCTTATCCGCCATGAGCCATGATATCCGCACCCCCATGAACGCCATTGTGGGCATGACGACCCTGGCTTTTGCTCATATGGATGACAGGAAGAGGCTGGAGGACTGCCTGCAAAAGATTACTGTATCCAGCAGGCATTTACTAAGCCTGGTAAATGATGTGCTGGATATGAGCCGGATCGAGCAGTCCAGGATATCACTGAACCATATGAAGCTTCTGCTTCCCGATATCGTGGACCAGCTGACTGCGATCCTGATCCCCCAGGCCAGGGAGCAGGGCGTGCGGCTGTCTGTTTGCCTGGAGCAGGTTTCCCATACCGCTTTTTACGGTGACTCACTGAGGATCAATCAGATTCTGATCAATCTGTTGAGCAACGCGATTAAGTTTACCCCTGCTGGCGGCAGGGTGGATTTTTTTGTGGAAGAGTTTGCGCCTGATCATGCACCGGCGGATGCAGGGGCGGATGCAGAGGCGGAAGAACCTGCAACGGATCATACGCAGGCGGATATACGGTACCGGTTTACCGTGCAGGACACGGGAATTGGAATGAGCGGAGAATTCCTGAAGCATATTTTTGAACCATTTACCCGGGAACAGGCAGCGGCACAGATCGAAGGCACCGGTTTGGGGTTAAGCATTGCAAAGAGACTGGTTGATATAATGGGAGGCGAAATCTCAGTGGAGAGCAGGATCGGACAGGGCAGCAGATTTACCGTGGAACTGGAGTTTGAAAAGGCAGAACCTTCTTTAAACGTGAACGCGGACAAGGGAGAGACCTATGATTCCAAGATGACGGACCTATTGACCGGACGCCGCTTTCTGGTGGCCGAGGATAATGAGATCAATGCTGAAATCCTCCGCGAACTCCTTTATATGGAAGGGGCCTCCTGTGTACGCAGGGAAGACGGAGTCCGAACGGTGGAAGCCTTCCGATCAGCAGAACCAGGGACCTATGATGCCATACTGATGGATATCCAGATGCCTGGAATGAACGGATATGAAGCAACCCGCGCAATCCGCAGCCTGGACCGTAGGGATGCAAAGGAGGTACCGATCATAGCTATGACAGCCAATGCCTTTGCGGAAGATGTCCAGGCGGCATTGGAGGCAGGGATGAATGCCCATGTGGCAAAACCCATTGACATGGATCTGCTGCGGGCCGCCTTAGGTAAGGTGTTCTGACACAGGGCAAATACACACCACCAATGGGCATTATTAATAAAAGTGTATTGATGGAGGGAAAAAATAAACATAAATGAATGATGAATTGATGGATGTGCTGAAGGTGATCGCAGATAAACGGATGGAGAGGACGATTGAAGGACTGCTGAGTGAGGACGCAGCATACAGGAAATTGTCAAAGTCAGCCTGTTCCATGGAACGGATCTATGATGCATTAAATCTGGATCCGGATATAAAGATAGTGATCGATCAACTGCTGGCAGAGAGGGATGGGATGAATATGGAGAAAACATCCCTTGCATATTGGGCGGGGATGATGGATGCCATTATTATTTTACGGAATATGGATATCATTACCCTGGCGTAACTTGTTGTTTATATAAAATAGTGGTAAACTACTAATAGTGAATAAGGACAGGACCTCCAGGGTTTTTACCCCAGAAGTCCTGTCCATAAAAAAGGATGACCGGAATGGATACGATCATTGTTCGTGGAAATAAGCCACTGATACTCATAGCCGTTCTGATGTTTGCGGCTGCCTTTATCTTTTTACCTATTATTATCTATTCTGACCTAAATGGAAATGAGACAGTTTTGTTTGGCTATATAATGGCCGCGGGTTTCTTTGCCGGCGGTTTGCTTTTACTGCTGTATTATAAGCTGCAGCGCTGAACTGCTGAAATTCTTTGAGATGAGAGGAATCCCCATTACACTGCAGGATGTATCCATCCGTGAGGGAAAGGTGACTGTAAAACAGGACCAGGGCGAAGTGACTGAAAGGATTTGGGCAAAACACCCGCGTTTTTATCAATCACCGTTATGGATCAGGCGTGTAAGGCTGATGTTGAAACTGATGAATATCGCCGGAGTTGTGCTTGCGGTGGCGGCATGGCAGTTATTTGATATAAGACAAGAAGGTCTGGTATACATATTCTGTCCCCTTGCCTTTTATATTACATATCTTTTATTTTACCGGATCATTGTATTTGAGGTTCCGAAGACGGCCACAAAACATTGGAAGGAGACACATATCAATTTCCCCTTTGCAGCCCTGATCCTTATGATCCCGGTTTTATTGATCGCCCGCCCTGCCCGTTCGCGCAAAACAGTGTTGGGGATATGCCTCCTTTTGCTAATGTACGGCTATATCAGTATGCCCTATGTCAACTGGGTCTTTTGTACCGGACAGCCGGAATATGAACCAGGAGTCGTGGTGGATAAGGCGCATTGACAGGCCGCATTGACAGGACTGTCAGCCATAAAACGGTCTATGCAAAAGGCCGGGATATACAGGCGGATTTATGATCCCCTTGTGTATCCCGGCCTTTGTTTGTCCATGGAGCGGGCAGCTCAAACGCTTTTACCAGTGCCGCGGGACCTTTGGACCAGTCTTACAGTGAACCGGCCGTGAGTTGATTTAGAATAAAGTCCAGATCCTTTGCAGACTGTTCCATCAGGTCATAGGTGTAGTCATGGAGACACCAGTCCAGAATGGTTCCGCGGCCGATCCGAAGCAAAAAATCCGTGATCTCTTCAGAATCCATGGAAATGCTGCCGCAGCCGGAACCCGTGGCCTGGGCGGGCGGGGTGATAAGTCCCTCATCCACAGCCTGCCTCACAAATCCCAGGACCGCCTGATAGTAGGAACGGCTTTTTTTGGTAATATAATTGTCCCTGATGGAAAGCTGGGAGATATAAAGCTCTTTGGCAAATTGCGCCCCGTTGTCAAATATGTACTGATTCAGGCTCAGCACAATGTGGCGGATGGCCTTGACCGGGTCCTTTTCATGGTATGAGTTTAAAAATTCGCTCAGGCCCTCATCATAGGATGCAAAGCCCTGGGCGATCAGATCCTCCTTGGACGAGTAATGGTGGTAAAATGCTCCGGTGGAAACGCCGCTTTTTTCACAGAGCCTGCGGATGGTCAGGGCAGGGTAGCCCTCCTCGCGGATCAGCTCATATGCGGTGTACAATAATTTTCGTTTTGTTGTCATGGCTTGTTTCTGCCGGTTGGTCATTTCCATGTTCCATCCTCCATCTTCCTTGTGGGCGTCAGACGCTTATGGATTATTCTAGTATAAAAAGTTGAAAAAAACAAGAGAAGAGCGTTGACATTTTCCTGTCAGTCTGTTAAACTTCATTTCAGATAACATGTTCGGCGAACAATGATATGTGAAAGGAGACAGCAAAATGAAAACCACGTATGAGGCTTTATTTGAACCAGCGTATATTGGCAAATGTAAGCTGAAGAACAAGATGGCCATGGCTCCCATGGGGCCCATCGGCTATGCGGACCCACATTTTGCCTTTAACCAGAGACTCCAGGATTACTATGTGGAGCGGGCGAAAGGCGGCATCGGTCTGATCATTACAGGTGTCTGTACCGTGAATGTGGATGTAGAGGGCATTGGCTCACCGGGTATTCCGTGCGTAACCAAGAACCCCAAGGCATTTGTACATAACGGGAACCAGATGAATGACAGGATCCACGCCTATGGGGCCAAGATCTTTTTGCAGATGACTGCTAATGCAGGAAGGAGTACCATGCCCGGCATGGTTCAAAACTGTATTGCGCCGTCCGCCCAGGAGAACCGGTTTGATCCGTCTCTCATCCATCGTGAGATGACCAGGGAGGAAATCCGGCAGTATACAAACGATTTTATAAAAGGCGCTGTCATCGCCAAGCGGGCAGGATTTGACGGCGTGGAGATCCATGCGGTCCACGAGGGATACCTGTTGGACCAGTTCGCCATCGCTCTCTATAACCATCGGGAGGATGAGTACGGCGGAAGCCTGGAGAACCGTCTGCGCTTTGCCACGGATATTGTCCGCGGGATCAAGCATGCCTGCGGTCAGGATTTCCCCGTGTCCCTGCGCTTCAGTTTAAAGAGCTGCATGAAGGGGCTGCGTCAGGGAGCCCTTCCGGGTGAAGTCTATGATGAGGCCGGGCGGGATATAGATGAGGGGATCCAGGCGGCAAAGTTCCTGGTATCCGCCGGTTACGATGCTCTGAATGTAGATGCCGGAACTTATGATTCCTGGTACTGGAACCATCCGCCCATGTATTTTGAGGAGGAAGGAATGTACCGGCCATTTGGTGAGATCCTGAAAAAAGAGGTGGATGTACCCATCATCCTGGCGGGCCGGATGGAGAACCCGGATATTGCCGTGGAGGCATTGGGAAAATCCTGCGATATCGTGGAATACGGCCGCCAGCTTCTGGCCGACCCGGATTACCCGGAGAAGCTGCGCAGAGGCCGTCTGGACGAGGTACGGCCCTGCCTGGGATGCCATGAAGGATGTCTGGGAAGAATTTCCAAGGCTCCTGTGTCCTGCGCGGTGAATCCCGCCTGCGGGCGTGAGATGATTTATGGGATCACCCCCGGGGCCAGAAAGAAAACCGTCCTGATCGTGGGCGGAGGCGTGGCTGGCTGTGAGTGCGCCCGGGTAGCCGCCGCAAGAGGGCACAAAGTGATCCTGTGTGAAAAGTCCGGCTGTCTGGGCGGCAACCTGATCCCCGGCGGCATGCCGGAATTTAAGCGCTATGACCATCAGCTGGTGCGCTGGTATGAACGGCAGCTGGAACTGGCCGGCGTAGAGGTGCGTCTGGGACAGGAGATGAATGCCGGGGAAGTGGAGCGGTTTCCGGCAGATGTGGTGGTCATCGCAACCGGGTCCGTTCCCATCCGGCTTTGCCGGGAAGAATTGTCCGCGGCCGTGACGGCGGATGAGGTGCTGATGGGCCGTGTGGTCCCGGGAGAACATGTGGTCATGATCGGCGGCGGCCTGGTAGGATGCGAGACAGGACTGTGGCTTGCAAAGCAGGGGAAAAAGGTGACCGTGGTGGAGATGCTTCCGGAGATTCTGGGCGGACCCAAGGCCCTGCCGTTTATGAACTATTCCATGCTCCTGGATCTTCTGAAGTATCATGGGGTAAAGATTTTAAAGAACGCCCGGGTTACCTCCATCCATGACCGTATTGCGTCAGTAGAGCAAGAGGGTGGAATAACACAGCTGGAAGCAGACACAGTGATCTCCGCCGTGGGATACCGGTCCGAGAACCGGCTGTATGAGGCAGTGAAGAACATGGACCGGGAACTTTACAATGTGGGGGATTCCAGCCGGGTTCACAATATCATGTACGCCATATGGGATGCATATGAAGTGGCAAGGAATATATAAAGGGGGAAAACAGGAATGAAAAAACAGTATGAGCATTTGATCATAAAAGGTATACGCTGGGTGGATTCCCTGCCGGATCATGAAGGTTCTGTGGGAGGGAAAGGATTTCCCATTCTGATGAACGGGGAACTGGTGCCGGAGGCCAATGCCTGGGTGTGCCCAACCGTATTCCAGATCACCGGGCGCCAGTCGGAGATCGTGGCTTCGGGCACAGGCGCAAAGGCCAACCCGCATATCCATGAAGGGGATGAGATGTATCTGATCCTGGGAGAAAAGGGGGCTGTGGAATTCTGCATTACGCTGGGGGACGACACCTATTACCTGGAATCACCCAGTGCGGTTTATATCCCGGCGGGGCTTCCACATTCCATCCGTCCCACACGTTTTACCGAGGGGACCTACGGGGGATCCTGTCAGATCTACCTTTCCAGGGATTACGTGACAAAGCCGGTACCCGAGCATCCGATGCGGATTGAGAATACGGAACATCTGATCGTAGGCGACATCCAGTGGGTGAAGAGTCTTCCGGACCACGAAGGTTCCGTGGGGGACAAAGGCTTTCCAATCCTGATGAACGGAGATCTGGTGCCGGAGGCCAATGCCTGGGTATGCCCAACCCTGTTTCTGGCAACCGAGCGCCAGGTGAAGATCGTGGAAGCCGGTACAGGGCCGAAGGCCAATCCGCATACCCACGAAGGGGATGAGATGTATCTGATCCTGGGGGATGAGGATGTTGTGGAATTCCAGATCACACTGGGAAATGATACCTATGATCTCACATCCCCCTGTGCAGTGTACATCCCGGCCGGTCTGCCCCATTCCATATGCGCCACAAAGTTCACCCAGGGGCGGTACGGAGGTTCCTGCCAGATCTATCTGGATAAAAATTATGTGACCAGACCGGTTTAAAAGTAAGGGATTCCAGAAACTGATAATTGAACGGAAGAGAGAGGGTCTGCTGTACCAGATTGGTGCGGCGGATCCTTTTTTGGGGATAGAGGGGGAGGCAAGATGGTGTCTAAGCGACCAGACAGGATTGTGAACAGAAGAATGAAGTAATGAGATGAAATGAGCTGATTGACATTTCCATGCGCTAATATTAGAATGAGAAAAGCTGGTTATGCGTCTATACGCATTAGGCAAATAGGGCATACACGACAAATTGAATTTATTGAAGGGATAATAATGAGAATCGAAACAGAGCGGCTTAATATTATTGCACTTACCCCAGAGCAGCTTGAGCTATGGACGTATAGCATTGGAGAACTTGAAAAGGAATTGCTATGCTCATACAAGGCGGAGCCAATGGAAGGCCTATTTCGTGAAATTGTATGCGGACAAGCAGAAAAATCTAAAAAGGATCCGGACAATTACCTATGGCATACTTTTTGGTTTATTATTAAAAAAACGGATCATTGTGTAGTTGGATCGATTGATTTTAAGGATGTTCCTAACAGTGACGGAGAAGTTGAAATAGGCTATGGCTTAGGGCGTGAATTTGAGCATAACGGTTATATGACAGAAACGGTTCAGGCATTTTGTAATTGGGCTCTGCAGCAGGACAAAGTCAAGCACATTATTGCTGAAACAGATGTTGACGGCGCTTCATCGCAAAGAATTCTAACAGGATGCGGTTTCAAAGAATATGCCAGAAATGATACTGTATGGTGGCGGTTATAAATCCCGGTTTGCAGGCTTTGCAAAGGGTTATTAACATGCTCTGCAATCTGAGAAATAGCTTGAGCGGGCCATCTGACCATGGTATAATAAAAACATTAGCCAAAGCTAACTGAAATGGTTTTATGCTTATGGAAAGGGTGGTCATATCTTGCCGACAACACAATATAAACTTTTTCAAGACCGATCCATTTACCGGGATATCTGTGCTCCTATGACACAGCAGTTTTGCGGGGTAATGAAGGATCAGATTATTTCACTGTCTCCGGATATGGGGGCAGGTTACTTTCGTTACATTTCCCCGTGTAAAAATGTAGAAATGTATGTGAGTGATGTAACCTTCCGCAAGAGGACTGTTTTAAAGGAACAGACAAACAGGGAGTCTTTTTCCATCTCTTTTTGTATTTCTGATATTCTGAAATGGGGAAAGCCGGGCACACAGGGATCTGCCTTATTGGAAAGAGGTGATTGCTGTGTATATGAGAATGGCAGATATGAGGTGGAGAATTATTATGAAGCAAGACTGCGGTATATTGGAATTGGTCTGAACCTGCACCCGGACCGATTCGGGGTAGTGACGGATCATTTGCTGGAAAAGAAGGCGGCCGTATCTCCTGAAATGCCTGCACATAAACTTTCCAAATACAAAATGACCAAAACAGTGGAGGCACTCCTGCACCAGATCCTTTGCTGCAATTATATTGACAGGCTGAGATTCCTGTATCTGGAAGGAAAAATACTGGAACTCGTTGCTGCATTTGCCAATGAAGTAATCCTGGAGCAGGATTTACTTACGGTCCAAAAACAAATGTCCATATCAGACCTCGCCGCCCTGGCCAGAATCAGGAAAATAATTGATGAAACATATGCGGAGCCGATGACTATTGCAGAACTTGCAAAGATGAGTTTTATGAGCGAGTCAAAGCTGCGGAAATGTTTTCAACAGCAATATGGCATGACCATTTATCAGTATGTGTTAGAGTGCAGAATGGAGAAAGCACGGGAACTGCTTGCCGATGGGAATGATCAGGTAAAGGAGGTCGCCAGCCTGGTTGGATACAGTAATATCAGCCATTTCAGCGAAGCGTTCCAAAAGAAATTCGGCCGAACCCCCAGCATGTACATGAAATCATTCAAACATTAATTGAATGATATTTGGCGTTTGGGGGTATAAAAAAAACAGATACGGGGGGATTTTCATCTTTTTATTTTTGTATAATAGTTAGTGAATACTAACCAAATATAATAGAAAAGAGGAAATGATCTTGACGGAAAAAAAGCAAAACTGGCTGTCAGGCATATTTGGATTTATCGGAGAATATAAGGGGGCTATGATCGGTTCTGTCACTCTTGCGGTCCTGAGCGTGGCATGCGGCCTGATCCCCTATTTTGCCGTGTCCCGTATCATCATCCTGTTCTTGCAAAACGAGGCTGAGATGGGGCGTATTGCAGGGATGGCGGCAATCGCATTAGGGGGATATGCCCTGCACAGGCTGCTGTTCAGTACAGCTACGGTGTTATCCCATCAAACTGCGTTTGCGGTTTTAAAGAACATCCGAAGTGCCATTGCCGAAAAGCTGATTTGTATGCCCATGGGTACGGTCATGGGCAGATCCTCCGGACAGTACAAGGACATCCTGGTGGACGAAGTGGAACGGGTGGAGTTTCCCATTGCCCATATGCTGCCGGAATTTACATCCAACCTGCTGATCCCCGTTGCTGTATTGATCTATATGCTGACACTGGACCCGCGTCTGGCTCTTTGTTCCGTTACAACTGTGGTGCTGGGTCTGCTGTGCTTTAAACGGATGATGAGCAATTACGAAGTCCGCTTTTCCAAGTACATGGAGGCTTGCGAGACGCTTAATTCCACTGTCATTGAATATGTGAACGGCATTGAGGTGATCAAAGCGTTCGGCCAATCCACTTCCTCTTACGAGAAATATGCCGATGCGGTGAACGGTTACAGGGACTATACACTGGAATGGTATAAGCGCTCCTGGATGTTCAGTTCCGCGGCCTATTCCATCATGCCTTCCGTTCTGCTGACTGTCCTGCCCGCAGGTGCCGTATTCTACAGAAATGGGACGCTGGAACTGCCTGTGTATATCGTTTGTATAATTCTGTCCCTGGGGCTTGTGCCGCCGCTGATCAAAGTGGTGGAGTTTCTGGACAACTTTGCGGTCATGGAGCAGACGGAAGCAATGGTACAGGGGCTTTTGTCCGCGGAGGAACTGTCCCGGCCTAAGAAGGCGGGACAGCCGGATGGATATTCCTTTGAATTTAAAAATGTGGGATTTGCCTACGATAAAGCACAGGTATTGCAGGATGTATCCTTCACTGCAAAGGAGGGGCAGATGACAGCGCTGGCAGGGCCTTCCGGCTCAGGCAAATCCACCATTGCCAAACTCATGGTACGCTTTTGGGATTCCGGCTCAGGCGAGATCCTGCTGGGAGGAACGAACATCCGGGATATCCCCCAGGATATTCTGATGGATCATATCAGTTACGTATCCCAGGATAACTATCTGTTCAACATTTCCATTTTGGAAAATATCCGCATCGGCAGGCCGGGAGCCACCGTTCAGGAAGTAAAAGAGGCTGCAAAAAAAGCCTGCTGTCATGAATTTATCGAAAAACTGGAGCACGGCTATGATACCCTGGCCGGAGATGCAGGCGGCCAGCTTTCAGGAGGGGAACGTCAGCGGATCGCCATTGCAAGGGCAATCTTAAAAAATGCACCTGTAGTTATACTGGATGAGGCCACGGCTTTCACGGACCCGGAGAATGAAGATAAGATCCAATCCTCTATCTCGTCATTGACCCGGGGAAAGACTTTGATCGTTATTGCCCACCGCCTGTCTACCATCGTAAACGCAGACCAGATCCTTGTGGTGGACAGCGGCCGGATCGAGGCGTCTGGAACCCATAAAAAATTGATGGAAGAATGCCCGCTGTATCAGCGCTTGTGGAGGTCACACATGGATTCTATGCGTTGGGGTATGGGCAGCAGGAAGGAGGAGTATGATCCGGATCATAAAGCGTCTTTTAAAACTGGCAGGTAGGGATGCCTTTAAGATCAAGCTGGGATTCCTGTTTGGATTTCTGGAATCGATATTCAGCGCCCTTCCTCTCATTGCAGTATTTTTGGTCCTCCAGGAGACCGACCGGGCGGGACAGGGCAGTGATATGATACAACTGTCGGTCATAGGGCAATGTCTGTTCCTTCTCATCACAGGTGTGGCCGGGCGGACGGTGTTCCGCTATCTCTTGTCCCGGTACCAAAGCGGTACCGGTTATGAGATTTTCGCCAAACAGCGTCTTCTCATCGGGGATATGCTGAAGCGGGTGCCTATGGGGTATTTTAATGATAATCATTTAGGGGAGATCACCTCTGCTGTCACAACGGATATGACCTTTGTGGAAATGTACTCCATGCATCTGCTGGATAAGGTGGTAAACGGATATATCGCTGTTGTGCTGTATAGTCTGGTCATGCTGCGCTTTGACTGGCGCATTGGGCTGATTTTCATCCTGGCCATTCTTATTTCAGCCTTCCTGTACCGGTATTTGCAGAAACGGGGGAAGGAGCTGGCCCCAAAACGCCAGGCTGCCCAGGCCGGACTGGTATCGGCCGTGCTGGAGTACATACAGGGGATGGCGGTGGTCAAAGCCTTTCACATGACCCGGACCAGTTCCAAGCGGGTACATGAAGCCTTTGAGGAAAGCCGTCTGGCAAATTTCAAAATGGAAAAGACACTGATCCCCATAGTGGCTGCCTATGATTTTATGTTTAAGATTGCAAGCTGTATGATCCTGGTGGCCGCTCCGTATTTCGCCCTTGGCGGCAGTATGACCTATCCCGTCATGTTCCTGCTTTTGATCGCCTCTTTTACAATTTTCTCTTCCATCGAAAATATGGGAAGCGTGACGGTCCAGGTCCGCATGATGGATGCGTCTCTGGACCGTATCGAGGCCATCAAGGATGTGGCTGTCATTGATGAGGATGGAAGAGATGTGGATCTGGATCGTTATGACATTGAACTGAACCACGCCTCATTTTCCTATGGACAGCGGGAGGTGATCCATGACGTCAGCTTTACGATCCCCCAAGGGACCATGACCGCCATTGTAGGGCCTTCCGGTAGCGGGAAGACAACCCTGTGCAATCTAATTGCCCGTTTTTGGGATGTGCAGAAGGGTGAGGTGCTGGTAGGCGGTGTCAATGTGAAGGAAATGACCTGTGACAGCCTGCTTTGCAACATCAGCATGGTCTTTCAGAAGGTTTATCTCTTTAACGATACCATCTATAATAATATCCGGTTTGGCAGGCAGGACGCTTCCTGTGAACAGGTGGAGGAAGCGGCAAAGCGTGCCTGCTGCCATGGCTTTATCACAAAGCTTCCACAGGGCTATGACACCGTGATCGGAGAGGGAGGTTCCAGCCTTTCAGGAGGAGAAAAGCAGCGTATTTCAATTGCCCGCGCTATTCTAAAGGATGCGCCAATTGTGATTCTGGATGAAGCCACAGCCAGCATTGACCCGGAGAATGAGCGGGATATCCAGCTGGCCATCGAGGAGCTGACCCAGGGGAAAACCAGGATCGTGATCGCCCACCGTCTTGCAACAATCCGGAATGCCGGCCAGATCCTGGTTGTTGACGGTGGAAGGATCGTTCAGCAGGGCTCCCATGACGAGTTAATAACAAAGCCGGGAATCTATCGGCATTTTTGGACCATCCGGCAGAAGTCGTCCGGGTGGACATTATAACAGGGGATCTTCAGGAGGATTTTACTATGAAACAGGATCAGAAAGAAGCGCTTCATATTCCTGCTGGGGTATGGGGCGGTAGAACACATAACCCTGGATGTAATCGCAGCCGATCCCTTTTAAAAATTCAACCTGTTCCATGGATTCGATCCCTTCGGCAACGGTCCGGATATTAAATTTTTTCACCAGTGATACAATGCTTTCAACCAGCGCAAGATCACGGCTTTGATCCGGACCTTCCTCAAAAAAGAAACTATCGATCTTCAGTACATCGATGGGCAGGTTTTTCAAAAGTCCCAGGGAGGAATAACCCTTTCCAAAGTCATCAATGGAGCAGGAGAAGCCGGCGTCCTTGAGCCGCTTGACGGTTTGCAGGAGCAGGGCGGAGTTGTCAAAGACCATGGATTCCGTGAATTCAATTTCCAGAAGCTGGGGCGGGATGGAATACTTGTCACGGATGCTTATGTATTTATCAACAAAATGCTGGTCATAAAATTGAAGCCGTGACACGTTCACGGATACAGGAAGTGCCTGTATTCCTGAATCCAGCAGGCTTCGGAGCCATCGGCATACATTCTCGTACACATACTGGTCCAGTCTGTCGATCATATATTTTCTCTCAAACACAGGAATAAAACGGTCCGGTGCAATGATGGTTCCGGACTGGGACTGCCAGCGGACCAGAGCCTCGGAGCAGCCGATCTTACCGGTTGCAAGGTCCACCTTTGGCTGGTAGTAGACAGTAAATTCCCGGTTTTCAATGGCGGTCAGCATCCTGTTTTCAATATCCTTTTCTTCCCAAAGATGGATGCGAATGCTTTCATCATAATAAGTGTAATTCTGATTGGCGCCGGTTTTGACTGTTTTTCTTGCAAAGTTGGCCCGGTCTAACAGCCCATCGATATTCAGCGTCTCAACAACATCTTCCACACAGCATATGCCGCAGCTGGTGGGCAGCAGCTGGCCGTCATGAAGCGTGCTCATGTATTGAAGGATCTCCAAATCTGCCTCTGACTGGCGCTTTCCAATCTCACTTTTATCTTTATAATGGAGAAGGAGCACAAAGTTGTCCGCCGATACGCGGCCGCATAATTCATGTTCACGCAGTCCTTTTTGCAGGATTGCTCCGTACTCGGACAGCAGGAGATCTCCGTAATCATATCCAAACACATCATTAATATATTTGAAGTCTGAAAAATCCGTATAGACAATGGCAAACTTGTCCGGCAGACTGTCCAGGAGCAGCTGCGCCTTTTCCTTGAAGGCGTTCATCAAATAGACACCGGTAAGGGCATCCCGCTGGGCCAGATCACTGAGTTTTTTGTTCTGGACCTCAAGTTTCAGCAGATTCTTGGAGTTTGCCCAAAAAATAAAGATCCAGGTAAGGGACATGATCCCGATCATTACAAGACATACGCTTAACAGAAACCGCATTTGCCGTGCCGAATACGCGTCCGCGGAAAAGACCGTGCGGTTGGCCTGCTCAAAAAAATCCTCGCTTAGAGCAAGGAGCTTTGTGCTGTCGCCGGACCCGCTGCGGTTGGCGGCGATCTCGGCCTTGATCTGAGTCCACATCAGCTCCAGCTCTGCCAGCTCCATCTGATAGGCAGGATCGCCGGGGTCCGGAAGGCCGTATACTGCCTCCCCGCCCTGCAGTTCCGAAAGGATGCCGTCCAGATATTCGATCATCTCATCACTGGGCTGATCGGAAATCTCCAGTTTGATGAGCCGCTGGCTGGCACCGCGGACAATACCCACATAATTAATAAGCCGTCCGTTGGTCTGGGATTGGAGCAGAGTGTGGATCGTAACCCCGCTGAAGAGAAAGAGTAATAAGAATAAAGAGATAAGCCCGCCTTTGAAAAATCGCTTCATAAAAATTGCCTTCTGCAGCCAAAGCTGTCTTTCTGATTTGATATGTTCATTTCATGATCAGGTCTTGTTTTTCAGGCATGTTCATTGTTAATAAGTATAACATACTGTTCACAAGGGGTCCAGCATCTCTTTTACAAGAGGGGGAGATTAACAGGCCGGTTCGTTTAGCGTCTGCGGTATTATTTAGAAAATACTTAAAAACTTGTAAGAAAATGGCAATCAAATATTTCGATTTTGTGATGCAACTTTGATACATTTCCATGCTATCATGATACAGAACGTACATACAATAAAAGATACATGCAACAAAAATACATGGCGTGAAGGACGCCGAAGGGGAGGAAGGAAGATGGAACACAGGATCACAAGATGGCGGACCACGCTGTTCAGTATTGCATTATGCAGTATGCTGGCCGGCTGCGGACATGAGGAAGGGATACAGCAGCCGGAGAATACGGATACAAGTGCAGAACAACAGCAGGAGATTAATATAAATACACAGCAGGAGGACCGGCAGCAGGACCCATGGCAGCAGGACCCATGGCAGCAGGACCAGCCGGAAGGCAGTCCGTTAAATGGAGGGACAGCGGCTGGTGGAACAGATAGCGGTGACGGCAGGCAGATTCCGGACCAGACGTTTGAACTGGACCTGGCTCCTCTCGGCCGGGTGACTTTTGTTTCCTATGGGCCGGATATGGACCGGGATCCCCAGTCGGACGTTGTGTTTCAAATACAAAAGGACGGCCGTGTCACCCAGACCCTGGAGGGCATGTATGGGGATAATATCCGTGCAGAGGAGTCCTTCAACCGTGTGGAGGCCGTCTCATTTCCCGATTACAACAATGACGGTTATGATGATATAATTACCATATGCAGCTATACACCCGCGTCCGGGGCGGAGATGGGAACCGGGTATTCAGAGGCAAGGATCTACAGCGGAAATGCACAGGGCTCATTTACCCTGCAGAGAGGGGTGACGGATGCTGCCAATTCTGCTGTTGCAGAGAAAACGGTCAGATCCATCCTGGGGTTCATGGGAGTGGGCCGCGGTAATGCACAGACAGATGCACAGCCGAACGCCCAGGCAGATGCACAGCCAGACACCCAGTCAGATACCCGGGCAACGTCCGGTTGGAAGCAGGCGTATATCGACCATCTGCAGCAGCTGGATGATAACGGGTGGGATGGTTACAGTCTGATCTATATAGATGATGACACGATACCGGAGCTGGTGAAAGTGGGGTGCTGTGAAGCCATGGGCTGCAGCATTGTCAGCTATGGGGATGATGGTATAAATGAAACATCTCTGAACAGGCTGTATTTTTCTTATATTGAAAGAGGCGGACTTTTGTGTAATTCAGAGGGAAACATGGATTACTATTATGACCTGGTCTACCGTATGGAGAAGGGCCGCCTGACCCAGATCGCCTCCGGTTACCGCGGTGCCCTGGATACGCCAAGGGAGTTTGATGCAAATGGGAATCTGGTGTATGTGTATGAATGGGAGGGAGTACGGATGGGGGAAAAGGAGTATGAACAGGCCCTGGATCAGGTTTATGACGGGGACAAGGCCAGACGGGGATATGAAAGGGGTATGCTGATGACCAGGGAAGAGGCGATACGGGCCATAGAAACACATGCGCAGTAAGGATGGATGAGACTGTCTTTGACCGTATGATGTTCAGGGCCGGATCAGCCGCCTATTCCAACACCTCAAATCCAGTATATACCATTCTTGCTTCATTGGTATCAACATCGGTCAACTTTTTGTAGAACCGGTATTTCCCAGGGGGCAGAGGTCCGTAGTGATATCCAAGGAGTTCCTCTGATCTGGCCCATTATATGGGGTATTCAAAAGCCAGTATCAGCTATGCGGTCAGGATACTGGCCCAAAAGGGCTGTATAGAGCTGGACGGTGATCATATTGAACTGACCGAGGAAGGAAAAAAACTCTCGGAGGATGTGCTGGAAAAGAATCAGTTCTTTACAGACATGCTGATCCGATGCAGGGTAGCATAAGAAGGAGGCCGGCCGGCAGAAGGATTGCCCGGACAGCCCCTTTTTTGTAAAGAAATGTTTGCATGGAAGTAATTCTTATGGTAAAATTCGTATAACACACTTATGGACAGAGTCGGAGTATTATCTCTTACATACAGTGAGAATCGCCGAAGGGAGGGAGTCGATGTCGTCTGAGGTTTATTTTGGATGGGGATTGCTGCCTCCTATTTGTATGTTTTTTATCTATGGCCGTACCTCCCTTTATGCAATGACGGCTCTGGGATATCCTCAGGAATCCACGGCCGGTAATTGGCTGAAGGCGGCCCTTCCCGGTGCGCTTTTGTATACCTTTTGGTGTGTTTTTAATCTCAATCTTCTGATGCTTTATATCATCGCGTATTTCTGTCATGTCCTGCGGTGGCTTCACACCCAGGATAGCCGTGAAAAGGAACTTTTCTCCGTCAACCTGCTTCATATCATGACCATATCCATTCATATGACTGTTATTGCATTCTGCGCCCTGGCCGGGGGAGTGTCCATGAGCGCCCTGCTGGCCCAGCCCTTCTGGCGGCTTTTCATCACATACATAGTGATCGCTGTCCGCATTGGGGCTGATCTGTTAATCCCATGGCAGAAAGAGGCCCTGCAGGTGATCCGCTCACAGTCGGAAAGTGCGGAAAAAGGCCCGTTTATGCTGTTTCTCTGGTTCTGCAGCATTTTTTTGGTCCTGGACAGTCTTTTATGTACGAGCACAGAGGAGTGGGTCATGCTCCCGGTCCTTCTCATAACCGGCATTGCATTAAAACAATTTTTTATCCTGCGGTGCCTGCTGCATCTTTATTCCATCATGAAAGTCAGGCATCTGGAAGAGCAGTATCTGACCCTGGAACAGGAGCTGGCGCGTCAGACCCGGCAGGCGGCTGATCTTCAGAACAGACGTGATACGGATATCCTGACCGGCGTATTCTCCCGTCAATATCTCATGGAACAGCTGGAACAACTGCTTCAGGCGGAAGCTGCCTTTTCACTTGTGTTTCTGGATCTGGACCGGCTGAAACAACTAAATGATAAAAAGGGACACAAGGCCGGAGATGAGTATCTTATACAGTTTGCCCACTCTTTTCGGGCGCAGCTGCGTGAGAATGACGTGTTTGCCAGGGTGGGCGGGGATGAATTTGTTGCCCTGCTGCCCGGGTGCTCCGAGGAAGATGCCCGGGACAAGCTGTATCAGATCCGAAGCCTGTTATCCGGAAGGGAGTGCTGCGGCCATAACCTGTCATTCAGTTTTGGGGTGGCGGGTACATCCGGCAGAGCCGGTGAGGATATGTCCCAACTGCTTCGCCGTGCGGATCTGGCCATGTACCATGACAAAGAGCAGCGAAGAGGATAGGAGGTAGGATGTTGGCAGATGATTATATAATACTGATTCCGGTCTTATCGGCCCTGGCCTATTTCTATTTTAACTGGCGGTATTTTGTTTTTTTGCAGCGTCAGAAGGAGATGCCGCATATCCGTAAGGGTTTTGTATTAATATGTTACATGATCAATTATCTGTTTTTTGTGTTCTGCAGTGCGATGGAATATGTTTTGATCGTAAATTGGTCCGTATTTGCCATGATCCTGTTTTTTGAAACAGAATGGTACACACATAAGGACAGGCGGTGTTCTCTGTTTGGCACCCTGACCGGAATCATAATTGGTTTGGCCATCAATATCTTGTTCCGGTCTGTTATTTCTATTATCATGAACCAGCCGCTGCGGGATTTTGACAACCATATTTACCACGAAGGCAACCTGAAGGGCATCCCCATTATTGTTGGCTTCGTGTTTGCCGGTATAGTGTTTCAGGTTCTCAGCATGCCGGTATTTATAAAAAGGCTTAAGCTGATCCTACGCTATCCCCAGCACCATTCATTTATGCTGGAGTTGATGACAGGGCTTTTCTTTTACCTGTTTCTGAACCTGATCCTTTACTCGGCGCCGTCCAATGACTGGGTGCTGAAGGGCTTCAGCATAAAGTCCTGCCTGTTTAGTATGGTGGGGTACTGTGTGGCGGTCTGGTACACGTGGAGGATCTGCTTACTGTCCGACTATCAGGAGAAAAGCTGGGATGTGAAGCAGAAGCTGGAGGCATGGGAGAAAATAGAACCGCAGCTGCGCCATCAGGCATTCCATGACCCGCTGACAGGTTTGTATAACCGGCAACAGGCGGATGAGACCATATCATCCATGATGGATCAGGGGTTGGGATTTGTCCTCTGTTTTGCGGATCTGGATGGTTTGAAGCGGATGAACGATACATACAGCCATGAGGAAGGGGACCGCTATATCCGGGCTGTGACTCAGCAGCTTCGCCATGCCTGCCGGAAGGAGCAGGATCTGCTGTTCCGTTATGGCGGTGATGAGTTTATGGTACTTTATACAGGAATTTCGGCGGAAGAAGCAGCGGACCGGATGGAGGGTGTCAACATCAGGCTTGGGGAGATGGCGGCGGCAGGAGAGTTCGGATGCCCGGTCTCCATCAGCTATGGGGTGGAGGACAGCAGGCAGTTTGCAGCAGCGGAAGAAATGGTCGCAGCAGCGGACAGGAAAATGTACCGGCAGAAGAGGTTAAAACAGGGCAGATCCGGTGAACAGATCAGATAGACGGACAAGGAGGCAAAGAAACAATGGGGCTGTTGTTAATGGGACATGATCCCAAATTCCAGCGATTGACCAATGAAATATTTACCCGTCAGCTCAGGGCGGATACCCGCCTTCAGGAGGAACTGGACGGGCGGGCAAGACAGAAAATGTACCAGGATGTGCAGTACAATGTGGATTTCCTTTATACTGCCCTGGAACTGGAAGACGAAGGGATATTTGAGCGGTATGCCAGATGGCTCTTCCAGCTGCTCATCCCCCTTATGTCTTATTGTACCAGGGAACGGGTCAGGGATATCATGGTGGACCATTATGAGCTGATCCGAAGCTGCATGGAGCCGGTTACAGATGATAAACAGACAAAGCTTCACAGGCTTCTTGACTGTGCGGTCCGCGCTACCGTGGAGGAATGTGCCTGCGGCAGCCAACAGCAGGAGGTATCCGAATCATATGAACAGGAGATTGCCCGGTATTTAGACTGTATGCTGCAGGCGGACACCAAAGAGGCTATGGCCCTTATTACGGAATATGCAAAAACCGGCATTCCCCTCAGCGATATCTGCGTGGATATCGTGGCGGAGGCAATGCGAAGGGTAGGGGACCTGTGGCACAGCCACCAGATCTCTGTGGATATGGAACACTACTGTACCTCCATCACCCAAATGTCCCTTTCCCAGCTTTATCCCCTGATCTTTAATCAGCAGCGGAAGGGGAAAAAGGTGCTGGTGGCATGTGTGGGCAGCGAACTCCACGAAATAGGCGCCCGCATGGTGGCTGACATGTTTGAATACAGCGGATGGGACAGCATTTATCTGGGAGCCGCGGTCCCTGTTGAGGCGGTTGAGAACGCGGTAAGGGAACATGCCCCGGCACTGGTGGCATTATCCGTGACCATGCCCCAGCATCTGCCGCTGTGCAGGGACGCTGTGCAGCGGCTGCGGACCACATGTCCCCAGGTTAGGATAGCGGTAGGGGGACATGCCTTTGAAGAGACGGAGATATGGAAGAGCTGGGATGTGGATATTTACACAAAGGATGCAAAAGAACTTGTGGCATGGGCGGATAATAAAATATGATCGTATATATTGCGTTATGTGACAAATGCGGAATTGTAAAACGTGTGATCCGCAGTGTCCCCATTGGCATTATAAATGAGGGAAAGGATGTAAGGCATCTGTTTGAAAATGGAGAAAAACTGGACGCCCTGCTTTGCGGGCAGTCAGGCTGTGAGGATTCCCTGCGCCTTCCTATAAAGGCAGAGGGGAACCCTCTGGTTTATGTTACGGTCAGAAGCATTGATTCCCAATTGCTTTTTTTGGCCTATGATGTGGATGGCTCCCATCTGTCCCGTTTTGTGGAACTGGTCCTGTCAGCTTTGGAAACTGTCCGGGAAACCACTGGGCAGGAGGACTATGGAGCGGGTTACTACGAGATCCAGAAGCTGAACAGCCAGCTGATCAATTACCAGAGGACACAGGCTAAAACCAATGCCCAGCTTCAGAGACTGCTGGATGAGACATGGAAGGCAAAGGGCATGATCGAGATGCTGGAGCGGGACACACTCACCGGCTTATATACGGAAAAAGCTTTTTGTGACCGGGCGGCCGCCGCACTCCATGCTCATCCGCAGCAGGAGTATGATATCATTGCAGTGGATATTGAACAGTTTAAAATCGTCAATGATGTCTTTGGCACGGTGGCGGGGGATCAGCTTCTTATGGACCTGTCCGCGACCCTTACAGGCGTTCAGACAGATGAACTGAAACTTATGACAAGGGCCAGGGCGGACACCTTCTTTATGATGCTTGTAAGGGAGGAGGACTATGGGAGTCTGGACAGGAGTATCTGCTCCTTTTTGGAAAATTACCCCCTGCCCATGCGTCTGCAGATCAAGATTGGGATTTACCGTATTGAAGAAAGGGAACTTGCCATTGAACGGATGTGCGACCGCGCACTCTTAGCTGCCGCCAGCATCAAGGGGAATTATGACCGCAGGATGATACAGTTTAATGATGAAATGCATGGGAAGATGATAATGGAGCAGAAGATCGTCAATGCCATGGTGGAGTCCCTTGAAAAGGAGGAGTTCATGGTCTGCCTGCAGCCAAAGGTGGAGATCGATACAGGAAAGATCATTGGGGCTGAGGCATTGGTCCGCTGGAACCATCCCAAACTGGGTATCATTCCCCCGGACGATTTTATTCCTGCGTTTGAACGGAACGGTTTCATCTATACCATGGACCTGTATGTATGGGAAAAGGCATGCTGCATGATGCATGGGTGGAGGATGGAGGGCCTTACTGAGATACCGGTTTCCGTAAATGTGTCCAGGACAGATCTGTATCACGAGGATCTTCCGGACCGGCTGGCCCAGTTGACTAAAAAATATGGCTTATCCCCCGGAGAGCTGCACCTGGAGATCACAGAATCCGTCTATGTGAGGGACGCGGCACAGATGCTTATGGCGATCAAGAGGCTGAAAAAGGCAGGCTTCGTGATTGAGATGGATGACTTTGGAAGCGGCTATTCTTCCCTTAACATCCTTTATGAACTGCCCATTGATGTGATGAAGATGGATATGAGGTTTTTAGGCAGGGCTGACCATGAAGCGCGCAGGCAGACCGTCATGGGTCTGGTGATCAATCTGGCAAAGGAGCTGAACCTGCAGATCATCGCTGAGGGGGTTGAAACAGAGGAACAGGCCATGCTGCTTAAAAGCCTGGGGTGCGGGCTGGCCCAGGGATATCTGTATGGCCGTCCGGTTCCTGAACCGGAGTTTATCAAGTGTCTGCCCGCAAAGGAGACAAACAAGGAAACATGACGGGATATGTTCAGATGCCGTATCGGAAGGGAGTGGATCATGATGTCGAGGAAAAAGATTATGGTGGTGGAGGATAATAGGATGAACCGTATGATGCTGTGTGGTATTTTGACCTCCGCATCTATTTATGAGGTTCTGGAAGCCCAGGACGGACAGGCTGCCCTTAACATCCTAAAGCAATACGGTGAAGAGATTTCCCTGATCCTGCTGGACATCAACATGCCCGTCATGGATGGTTATACCTTTCTTTCCATTGTCAAGGCGGATCCCCTGTATGCCTCGGTTCCGGTGATCGTCACGACCCAAAGCGACAGCGAGTCCGATGAGGTCACTGCTTTATCCTACGGGGCAACGGATTTTGTTGTAAAGCCCTATAAACCGGAAGTGATCCTGCACCGGATGGCCAACATCATCAATCTGCGGGAGACGGCCTCCATTGTCAATCTCTTGCAGTATGACCGGCTGACCGGACTGTACACCAAGGAGTTTTTTTATCAGCGGGTCAAGACATTTCTCAATCAACAGCCGGATCAGGAGTATGACATCATCTGTTCCGATATTGAAAATTTTAAATTGGTCAATGATATCTTCGGTGTTCCCGCCGGCGACCAGATTCTCCGCGGGATAGCGGATATGTACGTAAGCATGGTGGGCGAAAGAGGAATCTGCGGACGGCTGAATTCAGACAAGTTTGTCTGCCTGCTGGAACACCAGACCCAATACAGTCAGGAGTGGTTCCGGGAGGTTTCGGACCGGATCAATGAGCTGAGCAGCAGCAGGAACGTTGTGATGAAATGGGGGATCTATTCCGGTGTGGACCATGGTCTTTCCATAGAGCAGATGTGTGATTGGGCGCTGTTGGCCGCCCAAAGCATCAAGGGGCAGTATGGAAGATATTTTGCTTATTATGATGAGCAGCTGCGCAGCAGGCTTTTGCTGGAGCAGGCGATCACGGACAGCATGGAGACTGCCCTGGCAAAAGGGCAGTTTAAGGTTTATCTGCAGCCCAAGTACAGGATCAGGGACACTGCCCTGGCAGGAGCGGAGGCATTGATACGGTGGAATCATCCGAAACTGGGAATCATGTCCCCGGGCCAGTTCATCCCCTTGTTTGAGCAGAACGGCTTTATCACAAAGCTGGACCAGTTTGTATGGGACAAAGCCTGCGCCATGCTGCGGGATTGGGATCAAAAGGGCTATCCCCAGCTGTCTATTTCAGTGAATGTATCCCGTGCGGATATCTATAATGCGGAACTGGCGGATGTGCTGACCAATTTGGTGGGCAAATACGGTCTGGCTTCCTCAAGGCTCCATCTGGAGATCACGGAAAGCGCTTATACGGAAAACCCAAAGCAGATCATCGATACGGTTACCCATCTCAGGGAACTGGGCTTTGTGATCGAGATGGATGATTTTGGCAGCGGGTATTCTTCCCTTAATATGATCAACCAAATGCCCTTGGATGTGCTGAAGCTGGATATGAAGTTCATTCAAAATGAGACGGCTAAGCCGGTCCACCAGGGGATCCTCCGGTTTATTATGGGATTGGCCGGTTCCATGGATCTAAGCGTGGTGGCCGAAGGGGTGGAGACCAGGGAACAGCTGGAGCGGCTCAGCCAGTTCGGCTGTGACTATGGGCAGGGATATTACTTTGCAAAGCCCATGCCATATGAGGAATTTGAAATACTTTTGCGTCAGTTCGCCATGAAATCCCAGAACTCTTCCAAAAGGAAAATGGATTTGCAGGGGGACCATATATATGCCGATGGACAGCGGCAGCAGAGGATGGAAGCAAAGCTGGTTTCCGCGGGTGAAAAACAGTATTTCCAGACTGTGATCAAAAACCTTCCCGGAGGCGTTGCGGTTATCCGGATTAAAAAAGACGGTACGATCATTCCCGAATACTTATCGGAAGGGTTTGCGGAATTGACCGACATGACCCAGACGGAGGCATTGAGCTTCTACCGACAGGACGCTTTGATGGGGGTGCATCCTGATGACCGTGGGCGGGCGGAGAAGGAGATCGTTGAACACATTGCAAAAGACCGGGAGCATTTTATAATGGAATATAGGATCAGGAAAGGCCCGGAGAAGTACGTTTGGGTGAGAACCAGTTTCTCGTTGATCCTGGGTGAGGATGGAGAAAAATGCTTATATGCGGTTTATCATGATATATCAAAGGAGGTGGAGGAAAGGGACAGTGTCTGGCAGCGGTATGACCAGCTGCTCTTAAGGCATTACCAGAAACCAGCTCCCAATGCGCTGCTGGTAGGGCATTGCAATATCACGCAAAACCAGGTCATGGAGATCATAGACCACACGGGGCAGGGTTTAAAGAGCAGGTATGGGATCATACGGGAGGAGTTCTTTATTGGCCTTTCAGAACTGATCGTGGATGAAAAGGAACGGCGGGATTTCCTTGGTATCTACAGCCGTGAACCTGCGCTGGCAGCCTTTGAACGGAATGATACGGACCAGGTGAGAGAGTATTTTATACAATTGCCCAACGAGGAGATAGGCCGCTATGCCCAGGTCAAGATGAGTATGGTGGAGACGCCGGGCAGCGGTGATGTCACGGGAATCCTGACCGTGGTGGATATTACGGAGCGGATCGCCGCTGAAAGGGTCCTTCATCAGCTTACGGTATCCGGTTATGATTTTGTGGCGGACGTGGACCTTTACCAGGATACGTACCAATTGCTGTCCTGTAACAAGAATGCGCATTGCGTTCCGCCTTCCCGGGGCAGCCATTCAAAATGGATGAAGCATATGCTTGACACCGCCATTGTTCCAAGGGATAGGGAGAACTACGAGAGGGGGCTGGAACCGGACACTATGCTGAAACGGCTGCGGGAGGAAAACGCTTATACATTGTCCTTTTCTGTTGTGGACGGAAAGGGGGACATCCGCACCAAGAACATTACCGTATCCCCCATTGACCTGCGGCTGAAGCGGATCTGCCTGTCCAGGATCGACATTACGGATTCTGTGCGGGAACAGCAGGGACTGCTTAACATGATCGCTTATACATTTGATCTGGCCGGATTCATCAACATACAAAAGGGATCACTCATCATGTATACACGCCAGACCGTCCTGGAAAACCTTTCCCCATACCTTGTGGAGGACTACCAAAAGTCCTTGTGCAGGCTGGCGGAGGCATACGGAGATGAGACATCCCCTGAACTAAGGGAACAGTTTTTATTGGATACCATGACCAGGCGGTTGGAACAGTCGCCCTCAGGCTATGATTTTGTCGTGCCTTACCAAGGGGAGGAAGGACTTCGGTATAAGCAGGTCAATGTTCTGTGGGGCGACCACGACCATAGGACCATCTGCCTTGTGAGAATGGATGTGACTGATATTCTGATGGCTGAGCGGACATCCAAAAAGGAACTGGAGACAGCGCTGGAACTGGCGGAGGAGGCCAACCGGGCAAAAAGTGATTTCCTGTCCGCTATGAGCCATGATATACGGACTCCGCTTAATGCCATCACAGGCATGACGGAACTTGCAGTGGCGCACTTTGATGATCCCCAACGGGTTATGGACTGCCTGAAAAAGATATCCACCTCCTCCAGACATCTGTTGAGCCTGGTAAACGATATCCTGGATGTCAACGGACTGGAACAGTCAAAGATCAAACTGGTCCGCATGGTGGTATCCCTTCCCGAGCTGCTGGAACGGCTGTCTTCCATGATGATGCCCCAGGCAAAGACGGCCGGACTTAAGATGGAGATCAGGATGCAGGGGATTGCCCATCCATATTTTTATGGAGATGTGCTGCGTTTAAATCAGATCCTGTTAAATATTTTGGGAAATGCAGTTAAGTACACCGAGCAAGGCGGACGTGTGGATTTCCTGGCGGAAGAGATCGGGGCTCAAAAGAAAGGGAATGTCCGTTATCGGTTTACCGTCTCCGATACGGGAATCGGTATGTCCCAGGAATTTCTTTCCCATATGTTTGAACCGTTCAGCCGCAGCAGCAATGCTTCCGGAATAGAGGGAAGCGGCCTTGGACTGAATATCGTCAAGGGGATGGTAGACTTGCTGGGCGGCAGTATTAAAGTGGAGAGCGGACTGGGAGAGGGTACGGTCTTTGTCATAGAACTGGAGGCGGAATTGGCGGAGGAAGAAGGCAGGCAGAGGGAAGGCCGGGAGCAGGAAGCCGGTCCGGCTAAGAAACCAGTTCTGGCAGGCTGCCGGATCCTTGTGGCGGAAGACAATGCCATCAATGCGGAGATCACCTGCGGCATATTGGAAATGCTGGGTGCCAGTTCCGTGGTCCGTGCAGACGGCCGGCAGACCGTTCAGGAATTTAAAAATACAGAGCCGGGTACTTATGACGCGATCCTGATGGATATCCAGATGCCGGAGATGAACGGATATGAAGCCACGCGGACCATACGGGGATGGGGCAGGGCGGATGCCAAAAGGATCCCCATCATTGCAATGACCGCCAATGCCTTTGCTGAGGATGTACAGGCGTCCATGGAGTCAGGGATGAACGCTCATGTATCCAAGCCCATTGATGTAGAGATACTGCAGGATACCCTTAGGAAGGTGATTCCGGAGTGACATTTGCTCTAAACGATTTCATCTAAGCGATTTGTTCTAAGCGATTTGCTCTAAGCGGCTTCTTTGAACATGGTTTTTCCGTGGGAGGAGAATCACTGCTCCCGGTTCTCGCTTTAGGGAAGAATTTATAAAAAGTTTATCCCTGTGTTAGGCACATGTTATTTTTAAAGATTATACTCCTTATGTACCGATGCAGTACAGGTGATGCAGTACAAGTGCCAAATTCATATAAACCTATAATAAGTGTACTTTGACAACAGCAGGTTTCAAAAGGAAGCCTGTTTTTGTCTATACAAGTATACTCTCGCAGTCTCCCCGGCACCCGCCTTTACGGCTGGTTTTTCGCCGGCCGCATACAAATCTGAGGACCAGGATATCCCGAGAGTATACTGCAAAAAGAAAGGAGGACACAATGAAAAAAATCCTGATAGTGGAAGATGATGAATTGATCGCACAGCTGGAACGTGATTATCTTGAAAAAGAAGGCTTTGAGGTGGCAATTGCTTTTGATGGGGATACAGGGCTTAATCTGGCCGGGACGGGGGATTTTCATGCCTTTATCCTGGATGTGATGCTGCCGGGAAAAAGCGGGATTGAACTATGTAAAGAGATCAGAAAAAAATTCCGGACCCCCATTATCATTGTATCCGCAAAGACAGGGATACAGGACATAGTAAAGGAGATAGGGGCTGATGATTTTCTTCGCAAGCCGTTCAGCTTATCGGAGTTGGTATTCAGGGTAAAAACACAGATACGGCTGTATGATTCATAAGTGGGAGGATGCATAATGAAACAGATGATCCGGTACTTAGTAAAAAAAAGAATCTGTCTGTTCTGCATCGTTCTGTTAGCCATGTTTTTGATCCTCCTCAGACGTTTCTTCAGCCTGCAGATCTTAAACGGAGCATATTACCGGCAGGCGTTCCAATCCCAGGTGGAGCGTGAGGAAATTTATCACGGCAGCAGAGGGAATATTTATGACAGGAACGGCAACCAGCTGGCATATAACGACCTGGCCTATTCTGTAACCATAGAGGACAGCGGGGCATATGAAAATCGCCGCACCAGGAACGAGACATTGAACAGGACCATCCGGCAGTCGATCCTGCTGATTGAGGGAAACGGAGATTCCGTCCTGCAGAGGCTTCCCATTGCTGTTTCCGGATCACAGGAATATGAGTTTACCGTTGAAGGGAACCGGCTTTTGCGTTTCCTGGCGGACGTGTATGGCCATGCCCGTGTTGAGGACCTGGCTTACAACGGGCGTCTGGGCTATGAAGAAGGTGAAGCCACAGCAGAGCAGGTCATTGCATATCTGTGTTCTGATCCCATGTATGGGATTTCAGATGAGCTGTCCGGGGAGGATCTGCTTAAACTTGTTTCCATCCGGTACGACATGGCGGACAACCAGTATCAGAGATACAGGAAAACAAACCTGGCAGAGAATGTAAGTCTAAAGACCATGACGGCTGTCCTGGAAAACCAGGCGGAGCTTCCAGGCGTGGACATTTCCGAACAGACCATAAGGCGCTATACCGACAGCCTGTACTTTGCCCATATCCTGGGATACACAGGCCCTGTTTCCGAGGAAGAGCTGGCCTCATTCCAGAGCCGGGGGATTCTGTATGACAGGAACGACATAGTGGGAAAGGCGGGAATGGAGCAGGCAATGGAAGAGGAACTGCATGGTAGAAACGGCGGCCAGCGCTTCTATGTGGACAATGTTGGAAGGGTAACGGAGGTTTTAGAGACAGAAGCCGCTTCTACGGGCCGCAATGTCTACCTGACCATTGACAGGGATCTGCAGAAGGCCGTGTATTGTCTGCTGGAGCAGAAACTGGCCGGCATCCTTCTGGCCAACATTGTGCCCTCACAGGAGGACAGCAGTAATTTAAACATACCGGTACAGGATGTATATTATGCACTGATCAGCAACCATGTGATAGATATAGAGCGGTTGGGAAGAAATGACGCCGGTATGGAGGAAAGGAACCTGTTCCGGATGTTTGAGGAGCACAAGTCGGAATATCTGGACCGTCTGGGACGGGGAATGGAACTTCCATACGGGTCACTGGAGGAAGATATGCAGGAGGGCATGGATTATATCCTGGAACTGCTTGCACGCATGGAAATCTACAAACGGGACGAGGCGGACCGTGCCGGTGAGACCTACAGACAATGGCAGGAACAGGAGATCAGCCTGAAAGAATTTTTGCAAAACGGGATTGCTCAGGGTTTTATCAATGCGCACGGTTTTCCGGAAGAGGGTTCCTACTCCATGCTTGAGGAAAACCTGAGACAGCTGGAGGCCATGATCCTGACCGGACTGCAGGAGGATGAGGATTTTGACCGGCTGTTGTACCGGCTGCTTATCCACAGGGGAGTGATCACCGGAGAACAGATCTGCCGCATACTGCTGGAACAGGGGGTGGTAGCTGATACGGGAAATGATCATGAAAATTTAGGAAATGGGACAGACAATGCATACCGCTTCATTCGTGAGAAGATACAAAACCTGGAGATCACCCCGGCCCAGCTGGCCCTGGATTCCTCTACGGCATCCAGTGTTGTGGTTGATCCCAATACAGGGGAGGTCCTGGCCAGCGTCACCTATCCGGGCTATGATAACAACCGGCTGGCAAATACCATGGACGGTGACTATTATAACCAGCTGTTAAATGACGCATCCCTGCCCCTTTATAACAACGCGACCCAGCAGCGGACAGCGCCGGGATCCACTTTTAAGCCCATAACCGTGGCTGCGGGACTGACTGAGCAGATCATAACCCCAGACAGGCTGATCGAGGACCAGGGTATCTTTGAACTGGTCACCCCAAGCCCCAGGTGTTGGATCTATCCTTCCGGTGCAACCCATGGAGCCATCAATGTGGTGGAGGCGATCCGCGATTCCTGTAATTATTTCTTCTATACCCTGGGATATGAATTAAGTCTGGACAACGGCATTTATCAGGAAAGCAAGGGAACAGAAGTCATTGCCCGCTATGGGGAAATGTTTGGTCTCAATGAAAATTCGGGGATTGAAATTTCCGAAAGCGCTCCACAGATTGCTGATGAATTTCCGGTTACAGCATCCATTGGACAGAGCAACCATAACTATACCACAACACAGCTGGCCCGGTATGCGGCTGCGCTGGCCAATAAAGGGACTCTGTACCAACTCACCCTGATCCAGAGGATACAAGAAGGCGCTGAGGGAGCAATACGCCCGGCCGGTCCAAAGGACACCCGGACACTGGATGAGATCGTCCCCTCTGCTTGGGATACCATTGCAGAGGGAATGGAGCTGGTGGCCGGGAACAACCGGATCCTAAGAGAATTGCCCATGGCGGTTGCGGGAAAAACAGGAACCGCACAGCAGAACCGTACAAGACCCAACCATGCCCTTTTTATCGGCTATGCCCCCTATGAACAGCCGGAGATCGCAGTGGCTACCAGGATCGCCTACGGCTATTCCTCCTCCAATGCAGTGGAAGTGACCTCGGACATTTTTAAATATTATTTTGGGCTGGAGGACGAGGAGCAGCTTTTAACAGGACGGGCCGAAGTCCCGGAGAACAGCGGCAACAGCTTTACAGACTAAAGAAACTATGGATCCATGGAAGGAACAGGACCTATGAGAAAAATAACAACAGTTTACAGGTTTAAAGACTATGATATTTTCCTGATCCTGTGTGTTCTTGCTCTTTCCGGAGCAGGGGTGCTCCTGATCGGAAGCGCCGGCCCGTCTTATCAGTACAGGCAGCTTGCCGGAGTTATGTTGGGCCTGCTTGTGATGGGAGCTGTATCGATTGTGGATTATAGGATTCTCATTGGACATGGCTGGAGCTGCTATGCTGCAGCGCTGGTCCTGCTTTTCGGCGTGTCCGTTGTGGGAGCCATATCAGGAGGCGCGGCCAGATGGATTGAGATCGGTCCGCTGCGGTTCCAGCCTTCGGAGATGAGCAAGATTCTTCTGATCGTTTTTTTTGCCCGGTTGTTTCATGATTTTCAGGATAAAATGGATCGGGCCGTTTATGTTTTTTTCTTTGTGGGCGTGCTGCTGCCTCCGGCGGCGCTGATCCTGGAACAGCCGGACCTCTCCACGGCGGTTATACTTGTCTGGATCTTTCTGTGCATGCTGTTCATGGCCGGATTGGGCTATGGGATCATTGGCAGGGCGCTCCTTCTGGGAATACCTCTTGGGGGAGCCGGTCTGTTTCTTGTCACACGGCCCGGCCAGACGCTGATCAATGACTATCAGTACCGCCGTATCATGGCATGGCTGTCTCCCCAGGAATGGGCCCAGGATTCCTATCAGCAGAGAAACTCCGTCATGGCAATTGGTTCAGGCGGCCTATGGGGGAAAGGGCTTGGCAATGACAGTCCTTTGTCCGTAAAAAACGGCAATTTCCTTCCCGAACCCCATACTGACTTTATCATGGCCGTGGCAGGGGAAGAACTTGGCTTCTGGGGCTGTCTGATGATCCTTCTTCTCCTGGCGCTAATCGTGGAGGAGTGTATCCGGATCGGCTTAAAGACAAAGGATTTATCAGGAAGGCTGATCTGCATCGGTATGGCAGCCCTCATAGCAGGACAGTCCTTTGTAAACCTTAGTGTGGTAACAGGGCTGCTGCCCAATACCGGCCTGACCCTTCCCTTTGTCAGCTATGGACTTACCTCGCTGGTAAGCCTGTATCTGGGACTGGGACTGGTTTTGAATGTGGGACTGCAGAGATCTCCTTTCCTCCCCATTCCACCGCGGTAAAGCCATTGCGCTCAAATGGTACCATCACTGCTTTTTCCACATATACAGGATGGGACAGTGGTATGTATAGATGCAGAGTTTTTAAAAAGTTTATAATTTCGAGAGCACTTGTTTATCTTTCCATGATATAGTTCAGGGGATGATATGGAAATCGCCGTAGGATTGCCTGCATCAGGTGGATATCAACGTTACCATACAAACCAAGAGATCCTCCCTGTCTGTCAAATCCATTTGGTGCTGGAACATTTTATGGCACGAGCCATATTGATTGCCGGGCTTACAGTGTGAGTCCGGTTTTTCTTTATTCATAGAAAAAGGATGGTATAAACGATGAAAAAACATCACGAGAGAGGAAGAAGCAGGCGAAGGAAGAAGAAAGCGCTGAGCCGGGTATTCAAGATCAGGGCAGCGGCAGCGGCCGTCTGCCTAACCGGACTTATCTGTCTGTCCGGAATCTATATTGTGAACCGGCAGAGTGGTGATGGGGGAATTGCCACGAATGATACGGCTGTTAATGAAGCCACAGCCAGTGAGGCCACAGCCAGTGAAGTTATAGCCCGCAGGGGAACCTGAAAGTCGGCTGGACGTACGGCGGGTTATACGGCGGGATATCCAGCAATGCCTTTTAAGCATGAAAAGTAATATCATACAAGTATTGGAACAAATAAGGTTTATGGTTTAAAATAGAGAATAGGATCAGATAAGCGGGGAGAGTTACAATGACCATACGGCATAAAATCAGGTTATCCAATCTATTGATGGTGTTCATACCAATACTGGTTACCGGGGCGGTGATCATTATTTGTATGAAAACCTCATGGGGAGGTTACTGGCATACCCTGGAGACTATGTATAAGGACGAAAATGGGATTCAGTCCGCCCAGGGACTGATCTATACCTATAAGAAGGAACTGTGGGAACGGGACTGGGAGACAGCGGTATTTGATAAAAATGAGAAAATGAATAACCTGGAGCTGGAGCTGGCCAATATGGGATATTATATCCTTGTGAAGAAAAACGGGGAGCAGCTTTATTCCAACATATCGGAAGACGATATGGAGGCGGCCCAGGCAGTGGCCGGCAGCGCCCTGGATACTGCAAAAATGCTCACGGCCAGCAGGAAAAGCGTGTCGGTGATCAAGTACACCTTTTATCGGGGAGATGATTCCTGCTCCATCATTGCGGTGAACAATGATCACACGGACGGGAACATGAAATCCTATCTGCAGTCATATATCCTGAGGTATATTTTTATCTTTGCAATCCTGTATTTTGTCCTGATCCTTCTTGTAAATGCGACCCTGTCCTGGTGGATATCCAAAAGTGTATTAAAACCATTGGAAAAACTGAGTTTTGGAGCAAACGAGATCCGTGACGGAAATCTGGACGTGGAGATTGATTATGATAAAAAGGATGAATTCGGCAAGGTATGCCAGGATTTTAATGAAATGAGGGAGTATTTAAAGCAGTCGGTGGCGCAGCGTATGGAATATGAGGAAAGACGAAGAGACTTGATATCGGGTATTTCACATGATCTGCGGACACCTCTTACCTCCATCCGGGGATATCTGGATGGGCTGCTGGAAGGAATAGCCACAACGCCCCAAATGAGAAAACGGTATCTTGATGCAATGAAGATCCGGACCTCTGATCTGGAGCGGCTGGTTGACAGCCTGTCGGAATATAACCGTCTTGAAAACAGCCTGTACCGCTGTCAGATGGAACAGGTGGATCTGAAACGGTATATTGAGTCCTATCTGCGGGAAAACCGTGGGGAAGCGGAGAAAGAGAATGTAAACATAGATTTTTCATGCCAGGATGGCGTGTATTATGTTTTGCTGGATACCAGTGAATTTAAACGGGTGTTTGACAATCTGTTTACCAATACGATAAAATACCGGACCAAGAGAAAATCCCAGGTAAGTATCCGGCTGAGACGGACGGACAATGGCATAATGGCGGAACTGACATTTTCGGATGACGGTCCGGGTGTTCCTTCCGAATCCCTGGAACGGATTTTTGAAAGCTTTTATCGGGCAGATGCGGCACGTACCCATGCGGGGGAAGGAAGCGGGATCGGTCTGGCAGTTGTAAAGGAGATCGTAAACAGCCATGGAGGTACGATTCGTGCGGAAAACCGAAATGGTTTGACAATGATCATCCGTATACCATTGAAAGGAGAAGACATGGATGAGTAAGGTTTTGATTGTGGAGGATGATATTTTAATTGCAGAACTGGAGCGCGATTATCTGAATGCAAGCGGTTTTGAAGCAGAAATTCAGCAAAACGGTACGCATATCCTGGATATGGTCAGAAAAGAAAAGTATGATGCCCTGATCCTTGACATTATGCTGCCTGGAAAAAGCGGTCTTGATATTTGCCGGGAACTGCGCAGGGAATCCAGCATCCCCATACTTATGGTAACAGCCAAAAAGGAGGAAGTGGACAAGCTTCGGGGATTGGGACTGGGGGCTGACGATTATATGGTAAAACCGTTCAGCCCTGCGGAATTGGTGGCAAGGGTGAGGACACATATCCATATTCACGAAATGCTCCTGAACCAGAAGGAGGAAGAACTTGAAAGAGGGATTGATGTGGGAGAACTGCTGGTCCTTCCGCGGCAGAGACGGGTGTTTTTAAACGGACAGGAGATAATACTGGCAAATAAAGAGTTTGAGCTGCTGCAGTTCCTTGTTGAAAATCCCAACATTGTGTTTTCCAAAAACACAATATTTGAGCGGATCTGGGGAGAAGACTCGGTTGGCAACACAGCCACGGTTACCGTACATATAAACCGGCTGCGGGAGAAACTGGATGATGATTCTTATGGCTTGAGGCATATACAGACCGTCTGGGGAGCCGGATACAGGTTCCACGTGGGTAAGTAAAACAATGAAAAAAGATTACTACAGCAAAATGCCGGAGGATTGGCAGAATAAGAAAAATAAAAAACGCAGGGCCAGACGCCGTCAGGTCCTCATTTATAAAATGTTAATAGTGTTTGTGTTATTGTTGGTGATGGTTGTCATAGTCTTGATTGCCTCAGGACAAAGATCGGAGGCAGATCACATACCAACAGTGCCGCCTTCTGAAACAGCCATGGAGCCAACTATGGAATCAGACCAGTTACTGGCGGCAACACCTTCCCAGATCGTTTTTCCAGTTGAGGAAACGGAGGAGCAGGATTCTTTGACCGGTTATGAAAATCAGGGGATTGCTGATGTATCAGATTATCTGAATATCCGGGAAGAGGCCCAAGACAATGCCGCTGTCATCGGAAGGATCCCCGCAGATGGTATCTGTGAAATCCTGGAGGAAGGTGAAACGTGGTTTCTTATCCGCTATGGTGATGTGGAGGGCTATGTTAACGGAGTTTTTCTCCGTACTGGGGAAGACTGAATCATAGAATAGCACCTAAATGAAGTTAGGAAGGTAACCATATGAACTACGAAGGAATCTTGACAGCTGTTATCTGTTTTGTATGTATCGGATTATTTCATCCTATTGTGATAAAAGCAGAGTACCACTTCTCCTCACGATGCTGGCCCTTCTTTCTGGTATTGGGCATTTTATTTCTTGTGGCTTCCCTTAATGTCCGTCAGGAAATTGGAGCGATCATCCTGGGGCTGTTGGGCTGCAGCTGTCTGTGGAGTATTATTGAACTCAAGGAGCAGGAAAAACGTGTGGCGCGGGGATGGTTTCCTAAAAACCCCAGGCGCGGAAGAAGAAAACATGACAGCAGTTCTATGAAAAACAGAAGGACAATATAAGAATAACTTATAAAAATAACCGAACTGGGCGTACAGGAAAGGGCATAAAATGAGAAAACAGAGTATACTGATGGTCTTTATTGTGGCCGCATCCATCGTCCTTAATTTTTCCATATGGGCGTCAGCGGCTCCCAAAAGTCCTTCAGTCCCGCTATGGCAGGGGGGTGGAGAGACAAGTATTACCATAAGAACCATTTCAGGGGAAACATTTGGGTTCTTTGGTGACCTGACGGTTATCCATGATGGGGCAGACGGACAGCCGGCTGAACTTGAATTGGATGGGTGGCTTGTGGGATATGATGACGGAAGTCCAGATACGGAGACAGGGATACTGTTCTTGGGGACTTCAGAAAACGGTGCGTTTTTGAATCCTGGGGTATATGATTGATAAAATCTAAGGGTTCCTTGTAATCTGCCTTTTGCCATGTTATGATGAAAAAAAGCGAGGTGGGATCATATGGAACTCCGGGTGTTAAAGTATTTTTTGACAGCAGTAAATGAAAACAACATAACCAGGGCCGCTGATATTCTGCATATTACCCAGCCCACTCTCAGCCGTCAGCTGATGGAATTGGAACGGGAGCTGGGGACCACTCTGTTTATCAGAGGAAAGCGTTCATTGGATCTGACAGATGACGGAATCATATTCAAACAGCGTGCTGAGGAAATTGTGGAACTCACGGAGCGCGCGGAACGGGAGTTCTTGGAAAAGGACAGAATCTCAGGCGTCATTGTGATCGGAGCTTCAGAAGCCAAGGGAAGCCTTATTCTTGCTAAAATGATGAAGCAGTTCGCAGACCGGTATCCTTTAGTTCAGTTTGATTTATATAATGAGATGGCAGATAATGTGAAGGACCGGGTGGATAAAGGTCTGGTTGATATCGGCTTTGTATTGGAACCCATAGACAAAACAAAATATGATTTTATGCGTATTTCCCAAAAAGAAACCTGGGGTCTTTTGGTGAATACAAAACACCCTTTTGCGCAACGGAAAACAATGACTGTGCAGGAGGCAGCAAAATATCAGCTGATAATGCCTAAACGTGAAAATGTGCGTAATGAAATATTGAACTGGTTTGGCCGGGATGAGAATCATCTGCATATTATTGCAAATTATACGCTGTTATCCAATGTAGTGCTTCTGGTTGAGGAGGGAATGGGATGTGCTGTTTGTCTGGACGGCGCCCTTGCCATAGGCAGCCGTCCTGGACTTCGGTTCGTCCCGCTCCTGCCGGAGCACACTACCCGAAGTGTGCTGCTGTGGAAGAAAAATCGTATGTTTAGCCCCGCAGCGTCTCTGTTTATCCAGATGATAAAACAGGGAGAGTGGATGGATGAAAATTGTTTTTAAGGATTTGACAGCCACAGGAGGCGATATTATAGCTTCCCTGTGGCTGTTGTTGTATTATGGAATAAATACACGCCCGGTCTTTCAGCTGAACATAGTTGATTTGGGTGATTTGGTTAAAAAACCATTCATTTCACGTATGATAAACCATATGACATAAGCATTAGACATTAAAACCTTGTCATAATAGAATAAACGTATGAAACATGAAACCGGCTAAACAGTCAAATGATTTCAAAGGAGAGAACTTTTGAAAATATAAAATCATTAAGGAGGAAACTAATAATGAAGAAAACTTTCGGCTCTGTATTAGGTTTATATCCGATTCCTATAATCGGCAAATGCATGATATTTGGAAAGGGGGTGACAAATTCATGAAAAAGGTAAGTTGTATGATAATGGCACTGATGACCGCGGTTTCGCTTACTGGCTGCAGCACATTTGCGGCTGTTGGCACATCATCATTGCCAGACACAGCTGTGACAGACGGGACTGATCCGGCAGAGAGTACACCCATAGCGGAAACGGAAGCATTGGGGACATCTCTTGTGGAATCGGCGGCAGGCCGGAAAATCCTCATTGCCTATTTCACCTGGGCGGATAATACGGTTGTTGAGAACCCCTCCTCCGTGGATGTGGATGCAACCTCCTCGGCCAGCGTACTGCCCCCCGGTAATGTGGAGCAAATGGCATACTGGATTCAGGAAGAGGTTGGCGGGGATTTATTCTCCATTCAGGTGGAAGAACCTTATTCCAGCGATTATGACGAATGCCTGAACCGTGCTGCGGATGAAAAAGCGGATGGCGTGCACCCAAAGCTGACAGCTGCCGTAGAGGATATGGACGATTATGATGTGGTATTTCTGGGATATCCCAACTGGTGGTATACGGTACCCATGGCATTGTATTCTTTTATAGAGGAGAACAATCTGGCCGGCAAAAAAGTAATCCTTTTCTGCTCCCATGGAACCGGCGGCCTGGCAAGCAGTGTGCAGGACCTAACCAGGGCTATGCCGGAATGTGAAGTGGAGCGCAATGTGATAGGCATATACCGCAATGATATACCAAATGCACAAGCAGATATAAAAAGCTGGCTGGCTGAAATCGGTTATTGATCAACCGGATGCAGCGGTGAAGGAATCAGCGGATAGGAGGGTGACAGTCAATAGAGATAAAAATCCATGAAGAAAATCCATGAAGATAATAACCAAAAGAAAGGGAAAAGACCGTATATGAACCGGAAGATGAGATTTAAGATTGCGCTGGATATCGCTATGACATTTGGGCTGCTGTTCCTAATGGGATATCAGCTTTGGGGAGAAGCTGCTCACGAATGGGTGGGCGCAGGCCTGTTTATCCTCTTTATCCTGCACAACATACTTAACAGGAACTGGTACAAAAACCTGTTTCGCGGCAGGTATACGGCCCTACGTGTCATGCAGGCGGCTGTTAATATGCTGCTGCTTATCTCCATGATGTGCATGATGTACAGTGGAATCGTACTGTCCCGTTATGCATTTGCCTTCCTTTCCATCCGGGGCGGCATGTCACTTGCAAGGATTTTGCATATGGCAGGAGCTTACTGGGGATTTGTCCTTATGGCGGTTCATTTGGGACTGCATTGGAAAATGTTCCTGGGTATGGCGAGCCGCGGGTTTAACTCCAAAACGTTTCCATGGTCTCTTTGTATCCTCCTTCCGTTGGCCGGGACAGCTATTGCCGTTTATGGACTGTCGGTATTCATCCGGCGGGATCTGCTGACCTATATGCTGGTGCGGACGGAGTTTGTATTCCTGGATTATAACGAGCCGCCGCTGATGTTTTATTTGGATTACATGGCAATGATGGGACTGTTTATTTATCTTGCCCATTATGGAGCAAAACTGCGGGCGTTGTTGGGAAAGAAAAAGATGGGAACGGAAATCAACAAGGAACAGGAACAGCATACGGAACCATAACAATATCAGAGGAGATTATAATGAAACAGAAACTTGCCGCACTTGCGGCTGCAATACAGAATGAAGCCAAGATCATTGGATAGACGGACTGGAAATCACCCCTTGATGACAAAACAGTGGAGGTACGTTATGGATAAGAACAGATTTTACAGTTTTTCGGTTTTTCTTCTGTCAGCAGTGCTTTTGGCAGGATGCGGTACAGGCACAGGAGATGCAAAAACAGGCGGTTCCCTATCTCCATCCCAAAATCCGGAACACCCCGAACCGTTGGAGCAATTGGTGACTTCAGGCAGCGCCGGTTCCGGACAGGGTATACAGGGGGAGATTGGTGGGGATGAGTTCATACTTGCAGCTGGTGGAAGCTTTGATATGGGAAGTCCGGAGTCTGAGGCCTGGAGAAGTAATGATGAAACGCAGCATTCCGTTACAGTAGATGATTTTTATCTGTCTCCCTGCGAAGTGACCCAGTATGAGTACCGGCAGGTTATGGGCGCCAATCCCAGTTCTTTTATTGGTGAAAATCTGCCGGTGGAAATGGTCTCCTGGCTGGACGCGGTTAATTACTGCAATACCCGCAGCGAAAAGGAGGGGTTGGAACCGGCCTATGAGATCGGGGATGGCACCATAAGCTGGAACCGTAGCGCTTCAGGATACAGGCTTCCAACCGAGGCTGAGTGGGAATACGCCTGCCGGGCCGGTACAGTGACCCCATTTAATACCCAGACTTCCATCAGTGCGGAGGAGGCAAACTATTGGGGAGATTATCCCTATATGATTGAGGACAACTATTTTTCCCAGGGGAATCTGGAGACAAAGCCGGGCGTATACCGCCAGATCACAACGGCGGTGGGAAGCTTTCAGCCCAATGCCTGGGGATTCTATGATATGCATGGAAACGTAGGTGAGTGGGTGTGGGACTGTTACGGATCCTATGACAGTACCGACAGCGAAAATCCCACAGGGCCGGACAACGGGACCCGAAGGGTCAACAGGGGCGGAGGCTGGAATGACTTTGCTAAAAATCTCCGCTCCGCTTACCGCGCCGCAATGCCGGAGGACAATAAGAGTTATAACATAGGCTTCCGCCTTGCAAGAAATGCAGCGGTACTTTCCGGCGCGGCGGTAACGTCAAAAAGCCGGGAAAAGGAGGAGGGCGGAAGTGGAAGGGTGCTGATCGCATATTTTTCCTGGGGAGGAAATACCAGGGGGATTGCCCGGGAAATTGAGCGCCAGACAGGGGCGGATCTCTTTGAAATAGAATATGATCTCACAGGGAAGATTATCATTCCCTTTTGCAGCCATGGAGGCGGAAGGTTTGGGCAGAGCCTGACAGCTATTGCTAAGCTGGCCCCTGCTGCGGAAATCCGGGAAGGACTGGCAATTTCTTACTCCGGCGGTGACCGTATGCCTGGAGGCGTGACGGAATGGCTGGAACAAAACGGTATTGATACCCAGTAATATGAAGCCGGATGGAGAGAGGAGTGATTTCGGCAGCAGTGGAAACGGGGGCGAAAGCTAGGAATGGGGTAAAAATACTGATTGCCTGTTTCTCCAATACAGGGAACACCTTAAGGGTTGCAAAAGTAATCCGGCGGATAACCGGAGGAACCTTATGCGTGATATATCCGTGGCAGCCGTATCCATTGGAATATTGCAAACTCAAAAAGCAGGCAGAAAAGGAAATCCGGGAGAACCATAGGCCCAGGCTTCTGCCATTTGAGACAATACCGGAAGGATATGATGTAATATTTATAGGAACGCCTTGCTGGAGGGGGAGGATATCCCCTCCGGCGGCTTCCTTTTTAGAACGGATACAAACAGATGGCAAAATTGTGATCCCATTCTGTACCCACAGAGGGGAAGAACGTGGATGTGTGGAGCAGGATATTGCCGTATTATGCCCAAACGCACAAGTACAAGCTGGATTTCATGTTACCAATGCCGGTGGAGACAGAATGGCGGAAGAACTGGAGTCCTGGATTCAGGGGCTGCAGAGGCATTCTGTGATCTTTCCGGTATAGAAAAACCGGCAAGAAATGACGGTGCCCCATTCTCCATTGCTGATGAAGATCCGGGATATGACCCGGTTGCCGGAGAGATGGTGATTTACCGGCCATGGGGCAGTTTTACGATTTTCTATGGAGATTTCCGTCACTCTAACGAACTTGTGCCTCTGGGGGTCGTGGAAAGCGGGCTGGAAGTATTGTCCGGGGAAGAGGATGACTTTACGGGGACCATTGAGTTTATGGAGTAAAGAGGAGGAGAAGATGAAATATACCAAACTAGGTAATTCAGACTTGACCGTATCCCGCATTTGCCTGGGATGTATGGGGTTTGGGGATCCACAGAAGGGCCAGCATAGCTGGACATTGGACGAAGAACGTTCCAGAGAAATTATAAAACGGGCGCTTGAACTAGGGGTCAATTTCTTTGATACGGCAATTGCCTATCAGAGCGGAACCAGCGAGCAGTTTTTAGGGCATGCGCTAAAGGATTTCATAGAGCGCAAGGATGTAGCGATCGCCACCAAGTTTCTTCCACGCACCCCGGAAGAAATCGCAAAGGGAGTCAGCGGACAGGAGCATATTCAGCGTATGATGGATAAAAGCCTGGAAAATCTGGGCGTGGATTATGTGGATCTGTATATCTACCATATGTGGGATTACCAAACGCCTCTTTATGATATAATGGACGGCTTAAACCGTGTGGTAAAAACCGGAAAGGCCCGGTACATCGGAATCTCCAACTGCTTTGCGTGGCAGCTGGCAAAGGCCAATGCACTGGCGCAACAGGAAGGTTTTGCAACATTTGTTTCCGTCCAGGGGCATTACAATCTGATTTTCCGGGAGGAGGAACGAGAGATGGTTCCGTATTGCAGGGAGGAAACAATTGCACTGACCCCTTACAGTGCACTGGCAGGAGGACGGCTGTCCAGGAGGCCGGGGGAAATTTCAAAACGCCTGGCAGAAGATGAATATGCCAGATTCAAATATGATAAGACGGCGGAACAGGATCAAGTGATCATCGGGCGGGTGGCAGAACTGGCGGACCGCAGGAACGTATCTATGACAGAGATTGCTTTGGCATGGCTTCTGACAAAGGTAACGTCCCCTGTAGTTGGTGCCACTAAGTTACAACATATAGAAGGGGCGGCAGCGTCAGAAAAACTAAGTCTGACTGATAAAGAACTGGCATATTTAGAAGACGCCTATGTTCCCCATGGACTGACGGGCGTTATGGCGCAGAACAGACCGGAAACACATAGTGAAACGCATGCTTGGTCTCTGGGGGAACAGAAAATCTGAGAAAGAATTTAGAGGAAGATAGTAGGAGGAAGAAAAAAATGAGAGATTTGCATGAGACAGATCCTGAGTTTATGGAACGCCTGGACTATTTTGCACTGGAGGAAGTGGTAAAGGAGAACGGGCAGCAGTTGGATGAACCGGTGCGTTATATGGTGATTCTGGCCTCCCTGATCGGGTGTCAGGGGATCGACACATTCCGGGAAATCCTTCCGTCAGCCCTGGACGGAGGACTGACACCGGTGATGGTGAAGGAAATCGTTTACCAGTCCGTGGATTATATGGGAATAGGAAGAATGCGCCCATTTTTATCAGTGACAAATGAAGTGCTGGAAAGCCGAGAAGTCCCTCTGCCCCTGCCGGGACAGGCAACTACTACAATGGAAGACCGGCTGGAAAAAGGTTCCCAGGCACAAGTGGATATTTTTGGCGAAGGAATGCGGGACTTTTGGAAAAAGGGGCATGTAAACCGCTGGCTCGCCGCCAATTGTTTTGGGGATTATTATACCCGCAGGGGCCTGGATTTTGCACAGCGTGAGCTGATTACATTTTGCTTTCTGGCAGCCCAGGGCGGCTGTGAACCGCAGCTGATCAGCCATGCGGCAGCCAATATACGTCTCGGAAATACGAAGGAGTATTTAATGAAAGTGATTTCCCAGTGCCTGCCATATATTGGCTATCCACGCAGTTTAAATGCTGTTGCCTGTGTAGAAAAGGCATAATATTTTAAGGGCTGCACCGGATATTTATGGATATCCAGATGCGTTTTATGGACGGCATGAGTACTGCCGAGGCTATAAGGGAAAAAGATGGGGAGGTTGTGATTATCTTTATTACTAATATGGCTCAATATGCAATCCGCGGATATGAAGTACAGGCCATGTATTTTGTTCTAAATCCAGTGTCCTATGTGGCTTTATCGAGAAAGATTGACAGGGCTTTGGAGGGGAGCGGCATATCCGGTGGAGGGGATCGGTTCAGTCCAATGACTTTACCGGGAAGACGGTGATTCCGTTCTGCACCAGCGGAGGAAGCGGAATCAGCGGAAGCCTGTCCAATATCAGCCGGTATTGTACAGTAATCAGAGGATAACGGAATACAGAAACCATGCCTAAAAAGCATGAAGTAGCCAAAGAATCCAAGTATTAGACAACAAAAAAGTCGTAATTTATAATAGGGGTGTAAAGAAAAACTTCATATTTCTTTACACCCCTATACCCAGGAAGAACAGAAAGAATTGGAGGAAAAACATGAAAAAACCCGCAGCATTTTTATTTACCCTGTTGACAGCCATGGCTCTTGCGGCCTGCACCGGGAGCAGCGAACCGGCGGGTACGTCCGCTCCCGCTGTGGGACGTACAATAGGAGAAACAGGCATACACGAGGACCCTGCAGAAAGCAGTACCGGACTGGTCGGTAATACAGCAGATGCCGATGCTGTTAATAAAGACGCTCAGACCGGTGACACTGAAAATGAGGACAATACAATGAACGAGATCAACATATTAGTTGCCTATTTCTCAGCCACAAACACAACCGAGGGTGTGGCGGAGCATATTGCCAATGGACTGGGCGCCGACTTATACGAGATTGTGCCGGAAGAAGCCTATACGGATGCGGACTTGAATTATAATGACGAAAACAGCCGTAGTACAATCGAAATGAACGACCCGTCATCCCGGCCGGCGATTTCCGGTGGTGTGGAAAACATGGAGCAGTATGACATTGTGTTTATCGGCTACCCCATCTGGTGGGGGGAGGCTCCAAGGATTGTAAGTACATTTATGGAAAGCTATGATTTTTCAGGAAAGACATTGATTCCCTTCTGTACCTCCGGCGGCAGCGGCCTGGGTTCCAGTGCCTCAAACCTGGCTGAATTGACAGACGGCGCCCAGTGGCTTTCCGGCCAGAGGCTAGGTGAGGGAAGTTCCCAGGATGAGGTAATGGAATGGGTAAACGGACTGGGTTTGGCTGTTAGCACAGAATAAAGAAGAACAGCAGGTCATGGCGGAGCGGAGCGTTTTATGCAGGCCGCGTAAAGGATTACCGCCCCGCCTTCCGTCACGGAAGGATACAATATGAACACGAAAATGAAGATAAAGATGGCTGCAGACATTTTGATGACGATATCTCCGCTCGTGCTGACGGCGTACCAAAAACACAGGAGAAATGCTTCGCGAATGGATCGGCTCCGGGATGCCGGTGCTGTTCCTTGTGCATAATCTGCTGAATATCCGATGGCAAGGCGGTTTATTCAAAGGGAAATACAAACCGACCGCCTGAGCGGTTTTCAACACAATATAATCGTGCTATGCTATAGAAGGAGAGGCACGGACAACCGTGGTTGAACAGCAGACAGTACAGATGAGGAGGCAGCGGATGGAAATACGGGTTTTGCGCTATTTTTTGACAGTTGTACGGGAAGAAAGCATAACAAAGGCGGCAGAAGTGCTGCATATAACCCAGCCCACCCTGAGCAGGCAGTTGACCCAGCTTGAGGAGGAGATTGGTGTAAAGTTGTTTATAAGGGGCACAAGAAAAATATCCCTGACAAACGAGGGAATCCTGCTCCGAAGACGGGCGGAGGAGATTACAATGCTGGTGGATAAAACAGAAAAGGAGCTGTCCGTACAGGAAGAACAGGTCGAGGGCTGTATTTCCATAGGCTGCGGAGAACTGGCCGCTTTGGAGACTTTGCCGGAGCTGCTGAAATCCTTCATTCAGAGGTATCCGCGTGTCACCTTTGACTTGTTTACCGCAAACGCAGACCAGGTAAAGGAACGCATGGAGGTTGGAACCATTGATATCGGCCTTTTGCTGGAGCCCATTGACATTGACAAGTATGAATTTATCCGCCTTGGCACCAGAGAGCGGTGGGTTGCCTTAATGCGCCCCGATGATCCTCTGGCGGGAAAAGAATGGATTACGGCAAAGGATCTGGCCGGACTTCCCATTATTATGGCCAGACGTGCCCGGCTGCAAAACGAACTGGCAAATTGGTTCGGAGATTACTTTAAAGATCTGAATATTTTATTCAAAAGCAATTTCAGTACCAATGGTGCAATCATGGTCCAAAACGGACTGGGATACTCCCTTGTGGTGGAAGGCTCAACGCTGCTCTGGGATAAGGATAAAATCTGCTGCCGTCCTCTATATCCGGAAATCACTTCAACCTGTGTGCTGGCGTGGAAACGGCAACAGCCGTTCAGCAGGGCAGCTATGAAATTTATTGAATACATGAAAGATTCTATGGCGACAGTGAAAACGTAAAAAAGCAAATTACGGCCATGGACATTGATGGGAAAATACATGCTTTTGCGGCATGAGATACCCATAAAACATAGGTATTTGTTATAGAACTTCTCAGGTATTATAATGTAAGTGCAGGAGGAAATCATATCCCTCCGGCACTTGCTTTTTTTAATTGCTGCTATGATAAAACGAATGCAACACTGGTATGGGCTGCCAAGGACAACTGGTTTATCCATGTCAAAATAAAAAAGAACGGAGGGATGCAGGTGACGATCGAAGATGCGGGCAAACAGGTTCCTATTGATACGGACACATTGAGGTTCTATGAAAAGCAGGGACTGCTGCGGTTGGAATATCTTGACGCGGCCCAGGCGGCAAAGGAACTGCAGGATATTCAGGATATAGATTCCTTAGCAAGGATTGGAGTCGAATTGGAAGAACTCAAGCGTTTAAAAGGCTTGATGAACCAGGGGACAGGTACTGTGGAGGAGCAGATCCGTCTTCTGAAAAGGTGTAGGTTCCAGATGCTGGACGATATCCATGTCAGACAGCAGTTGCTGGACCGTATAGATTACATGATTCACACCAGGAAGCAGAACTGACAGAGGATCAATTATAAAAGGAGAGAGAATGATTACGGGAAAAAATATATGTGTCATGCTTGCAATGGGAATAATTATAACAGCAACCGCATGCAGTTCTATCAGCCAGGCGGAGACAGCCGTGGAAACTGAGAGAGCACTGGGAGAAAACGAAGCCAATGGGGCTGTAACAGGATCAAATGGGATACAGACTGCGATAGCGACCGCCGATATGGAGGAGGCCGCTTTGGAGACTCAGGAGAGCCGGGTGTTGATCACCTATTTTTCACGCTGGGGCAATACGAAGTACGAAGATGATGTGGATGCCACCTCATCAGCCAGCATTGTAGTGGATGAGAATGATCTGTATGGAACAACAGAGTATGCAGCCGGAATAATTCAGGAGCTTACAGGCGGAGAACTGCATCTGATTCAGACTGAAACTCCTTATTCAACGGATTTTGATGAGGTCGTCACCAAAAATCACGAGGAAATGAGGCAGGGAACGCTCCCGGCATTGATGAACAGCAGTCTGGACATGTCAGACTATGATGTGGTATTTGTGGGGTATCCGGTATGGGCAACGGATGTCCCTCAGGCTGTCCGTGCCTTTCTTCAGGGGTATGATCTCACTGGAAAGACCGTGGTTCCCTTCTGCACACATGACGGATATGGTGCTGGAAGCAGCTGCTCCACCATCGCTTCCCTTTGTCCCGGAGCGGAGGTAGCCGCCGGGCTTGCTGTGGAGGCAAAGGACGTTCCATCTGCCCGGGACACTGTAAAACAGTGGGTGGAGGGCCTGGGGATCTCATTTGCAGAGGGTGGGAAGATATCAGCGCCAAACGGTGAGATGGCCGTCCGGATTACCATTGGGGACCGGATTTTGGACGGAGTGCTCTATAACAATACCCAGTCACAGCAGTTTATCGCCATGCTTCCCCAGACTATAACTATGTCCGGGTACGGTGGAAGGGAATATTACGGAGTCTTAGACGGCGAAATCCAGACCCAGGGAAATGGTCAGTATTTCTTTGAAGATGGACATATTACTTATTGCCCGGCTAACAATACAGCCGCTATCTTTTATGCCCAGACCAGCCGCCCAGACCTTACCATGGAAGTCTTTCCCATGGGGAAAGTCACGTCAGACCTGGCTGTGTTTGATGAACTTCCGGAAAGCGTGGAGATTACCTTCTCGCTGGCTGAGTAGAAGGCTGGTTTAAAGGGCTTCCATATTAACAAAGAAAATCAGGTAAAAAAATGGAGTATATGTTTTCAAACCGTAGTATAAAAAATATGCTGATTCCCCTGGTCATTGAGCAGGTTCTGGTAATGATGGTGGGAATCGCCGATACCGTGATGATATCTTATGCAGGGGAGGCGGCGATTTCCGGCGTTGCGCTGGTGGATATGATCGGCTATCTGGTGACAACGGTGCTGGCAGCTGTGGATACAGGGGGCGCCGTGATCGTATCCCAGTATCTTGGGAAGAAGGCGAAAGAGAACGCCAATGAATCTGCCAGCCAGCTGGTCACTGTCAGTTTTTTGTTTTCCCTGGCGCTTATGGTATTCTGTGTCCTGTTCCATACCCTGATTTTAAGGCTGCTGTTTGGAAAAGTTATGCCGGATGTTATGGCGGCAGCCAACACGTACTTTGTGATCACGGCGCTGTCTTATCCGTTTCTGGGGCTGTACAATTCATCCGCAGCCCTGTACCGCTCTATGAAAAGGACAAAGGTTACCATGTATGTCTCCCTGTTGATGAATGTTCTTAATATAGCAGGAAATGCAATCGGCATTTTCGTGCTGCATGCAGGAGTGGCAGGGGTGGCGGTTCCCACTTTGATATCAAGGAGCGCGGCGGCGGTTATTATGGTGGGACTGGCGTTTCAAAGCAGCAATGAAATCTTCATATGCTGGAGACACCTGCTTGCATGGAACCGGAAGCTGATAGGGAAAATACTGGGGATAGCCGTCCCCAACGGAATAGAAAATGGGCTGTTTGCTCTGGGTAAGGTGCTTGTAACCAGTATTGTTGCAATGTTTGGAACCACTCAAATTGCAGCTAACGGCATTGCCAACAGCGTGGACCAGATAGCGGTTCTCGTTGTGAATGCAGTCAACCTGGCAATCATTCCATTGGTAGGCCGGTGTATCGGCGCCGGGGAGCAGGATCAGGCCAAGGCTTATACAAAGAAGTTAATGAAGATTTCCTACCTCTATACCGCGATCCTGGGAGGAGTGGTGATTGCTTGGCTGCCGGTGATATTGCAGCTCTTTGACGTGTCAGAGGAGACTTATAAGGTGACCGTCTGGCTGGTTGTTTCACATAATATCCTGGCCATTGCCCTTCACCCCACCTCTTTTAATCTGGCAAACAGCCTGCGGGCGTCAGGGGATGTGAAAATCACCATGTACATAGGCATTGGCTCCATGGTAGTGTTCCGCCTGGGGACAGCGGTGTTACTGGGCATCCTGTGCGGTTTTGGAGTCTTTGGAGTTTGGGCTGCCATGGGAATGGACTGGCTGGCCCGGTCCATGGCATTTACCATACGATATAAAAGCGGGAAATGGAGGCGGATGAAGACTATATAGGTGTCTGCCGGATAAAACAGAGAGAAACAGACAGAGAAAATAGTAAAGGCGGATCGCAGATTCATTCATTTGCGGTCCGCTTTTTGATACAATTTTCAGATGGTGATAATCTGGACATTCTAACCTAATATTAATATAACTGAAACAAAATCCATACAAAACAAAAATATTTTCATGAAATAATATATTCATCAAACAAATATGCAAGGAGGGCTGACATGTAGCGGTGCATCAGAGAGTAAGCAGTAAAAGTCAACAGGAAGAAAGGTAAATGATGTGAAAAAGAAGGCTTTTTATTTAGTGGGATTTGGGATTGCTTTGATTGCTGTGGCAGCAGCCAGGGTGTTTTTTATTCCTGATGAGATGGTGGAAGAAGGAAATGTATCAGTGATCGAGGCTGAACCACCGGAGATAGGAGATATTGAACTTTATACCAGCCTGATCGGGTATGTGGAACCGGAATATATTGCCCGGATTTATCCGGACGCCCCAGGAACAATCACTGAGGTTTTCATAAAGGCCGGGGATACGGTAAAGGCCGGTCAGTCTATATGCACTGTTGATACAAAACTGGTGGAAAGTACGGAAAGTGCCATGAAAAACGCGGAAGTATCCCTTCGGGAAGCCAGAACCGCCTTAAACCGCATGTCGATCCTGTACCAGAGCGGGGGAATTTCCCAGCAGGAATATGAAAACCATATCAATACAGCAGAAAAAGCAGAGATTGCCTATGGGCAGGCGGTGACGGACTATGAAAAACAATATTCTTACAGCCACATGACAGCCCCCATTGGAGGCCGGATTGAAAGCTGCAGCATGGAGGTTCTGGACCGGGTTTTTACAGGCGATCAGCTATGTGTCATAGTCGGTGGGGGTGATACCATGATATCCACCCAGGTAACAGAAGGATTAAGAAAGAGAATACAGACCGGGGATAAGCTTCAAGCCAAAAAGAACGATACAAGCTATTCAGGGACAATTGTAGAAATGAGTGAGATGGCGGATGAAACAACCGGTCTTTATGAAGTAAAGGCAATCCTTGACATGCAGTCCAAGGAACAGCTTTCCACCGGTGCGGTGGTGAAGCTTTCACTGTGTTCATACAGAGTGGAGGACGCGCTGACAGTGTCCGTGGATGCGGTCTACTATGAAAACAGCCGGCCCTATGTATTTACCTATGACAATGGGATCATACATAAGACATTCATTGAATCAGGGATATATGACGCAGAACGTATGGAAGTAAAAGATGGATTGTCCGTACAGGATATGGTGGTAGTGACCTGGAGTCCGGAACTTTATGAGGGAGCCGGGGCGGTTCTGCTGAATGAGAACATGGAACATACGAAGGATGAGGGGCAGCCGATGACGGGAGGGACAGCAAGGTCATGAAGGGATTGACAAAAATTGTGTTAAAACGGCCGGTAACAGTCATCATGTGTCTGCTCTGTCTGGTTGTTTTCGGCTTTTCTTCTGTGAGAAGTGCAAGACAGGAACTGACACCGGAAATGAATATGCCCATACTGATGGTGACCACCACCTATGCGGGGGCCCAGCCCGGGGACGTGGACCAGTTGGTAAGCCAGAAGATAGAGGCCGCAGCCGGCGCTCTGGAGGGGGCAAAGAAAATCACCTCCACTTCCTCGGAGAATTTCTCCATGGTTGTTATCCAGTATGAATATGAAGTGGATCTGAACGAGGCATATGACGATTTAAAAAAGAAGATTGACGAGACAGTGCCGGACCTTCCGGAAGATGCGGATACGCCTGTTATTATGGAACTGGATATGGACAGCGGGACAGATATGACACTGGTGGTGAGCAAAAATGGCGAAGCCAATCAATACGGTTATGTGAATTCAGAAATACTTCCTGAATTTGAGAAGCTGTCCGGGGTGGCGGAAGCAGCCATAGCAGGAGGCAGCGGGGACTACATCCGGATCGAGGTCCTGTCCGAGGAAATGACTCAATACGGACTTTCTTTAGGTTCCATTGCCAATGATGTGGCCACAGCCGAGGTGGAACAGCCTGGGGGAAGTATCAGCGTAGGGCGGAAGGAGGCCTCTGTTTCCACTAGGCTGGGCTTTGATACGGAGGAGTCTTTGAAGGAAATACCGCTGACTGTTTCCGGAGGACATATTGTATATCTGGGAGATGTGGCGAATATTTACACGACCCAGGAAAAGGACCGCAGTATTGCCCATTATAACGGAGAACCTGCGGTAGTCATGTCCATCAGCAAGCAGCAGAGCGTCACTGCGGCGGAGGTTTCCGCCAATGTGAACCGGATGGTGCGTTCCCTGATGGCCGGTGACCCCCAATTAGACATCCATATTGTTAACGACAGCTCTGAGGATATCCGTTCCTCCCTGCTGTCCATTGTGGAAACCATTATTCTTGCCATGGTCCTGTCCATGGCAGTGATATGGCTGTTTTTCGGAGATTTAAAGGCATCTCTGATCGTGGGAAGTTCCATACCGGTATCCATTCTGGCAGCACTTATTTTAATGGGAGCAATGGATTTTTCACTGAATATGCTGACACTGGCAGCCCTGTCCATGGGCGTGGGAATGATGGTGGATAACTCCATCGTGGTTCTGGAAAGCTGCTTCCGCATGACGCAGACAGAGGGAAAAGGGCTGATCGATTATTATCACGATGCCCTGGAAGGAACCGGTATTGTGGTATCCTCTGTATTGGGATCCACCCTGACGACCTGCGTGGTATTCCTGCCCCTGGCTCTGCTGGGCGGAATGGCGGGGCAAATGTTTAAACCCCTTGGATTTACCATTGTTTTCTGTATGGGAGCTTCCTTGATTTCAGCCATTACCATTGTCCCGCTGTGCTATATGCTGTATAAACCCCAGGAAAAAGAGCATGCCCCTTTTTCCCGTCCCGTGGTAAGACTTCAAGAAGCATACCGGAAGGTGATGAGGATGATCCTTCCCAAAAAGAAAACCGTCATGGGAACATCGGTCCTGCTCCTGGTTTTCTCCTTTTTTTTGGCCGGGCAGCTGGGGTTTAACCTTATCAGCGCGGATGACCAGGGACAGATTGCAATTACAGTAGAAATGGCGCCCGGGCTGAAGGATGAGGAAGCGGATGACGTTATCCGCAAGGTGGAGCAGGCTTTTGCAGATTATGGGGAAATGGAGTCCTACGTTGCCAGCTATGGCGGCAGCGGAGCCGGAAGCGATGGTTCGGTCCAGATCATGGTCTACCTGACAGATGACCGTAAAACTCCCACCAAGGAGGCCGTAAAACGATTTAAACAGAAGCTGTCCATGATAACGGATTGCAATGTGTCAGTGGAGGAGAATACAATTGCCGGAATGTCTGATGGGGACGGATATGAGTTGATCTTAAAAAGTACGGACTATAATGAACTAAAAAAAGTCTCGGACCAGATTGTGGCGGAGCTGATGGAGCGCGGGGAACTGACGCGGATCCATTCCACATTGGAGAACTCCGCCCCGGTGGTGGAGGTAAAGGTGGATGCCATCGAAGCCAAGGCAGCCGGACTCCTGCCCTCATCTGTGGGACACAGTGTCTATGAAGCCATCAACGGTATCACGGCCACTACCATGAAGGTGAAGGGGGAGGATGTGGATGTAAAGGTGGAATATACTCCAGGGGAGTTTTCATCCGCGGACCAGATACGACAGATGACACTGAGCCTGGATAATGGAAGCTATGTGGCCCTAAGTGATGTGGCCCAGCTGAGCTTTCAGGACAGCCCTGCCAGCATAAGCAGGGAAGATAAACAATATCTGGTGACGATTACCGGCGACTATACCCCTGGGGCAAGGGAGGGAGCAGATGACCTTTTGCTTCAGGAAGTGGTGAAACCAAAACTGAATGCCTCTGTGAACCAGGGCACCAGCAGCATGGATGAGACTACCATGGAAGAAATGACAAACCTGCTGACCGCGGTTCTCATGGCGGTGTTTCTGGTATTTGTTGTCATGGCCGCCCAGTTCGAGTCGCCCCGATTTTCCTTTATGGTCATGACAACCATCCCCTTCAGCCTGATTGGGGCCTTTGGCCTTTTGTTCCTCATGGGAAGCGACATGGGTATGGTTGTTATCCTGGGATTTTTGATGCTCATAGGAACTGTGGTAAACAGCGGTATTTTGTATGTAGATACCGTGAATCAATTCCGTCAGGATATGGAACTGCCGGAAGCACTGATCGAGGCAGGGGCTGTCAGGATGCGTCCCATTCTTATGACCACAATGACAACCGTCCTGTCCATGGTACCAATGGCCCTGGCTCTGGGGCATTCAGGTGAAATGCTCCAGGGGCTGGCAATTGTAAATATAGGCGGCCTGGCAGCTTCCACTGTTTTAAGCCTTTTGATGCTGCCGGTATATTACAGCATTATGAGCGGGAACAAAAAGAGAAAAGTCCGGGTAAGGGAATAAAACAGGAGGCGGAGTTAAAACAGCTGCAGCTATCCCTTGGAACAGCATTATGGAGTCAGGAGCAGGAGATTCTAAGAAATGAAGCAGCATGACGCTGGCACTTCTATTTGTTTTCCAGAATGGGCTGTCTGCTTGGGCGGCAGTCAGATCAGGTCCTGGTGCAGATGTACGCCAGGAAGATGCGGCAATGAAAGCGTCAATGAAAGTGTACGGAGAAACGTTGTGTGATGGGGTACTGGAGTATGAAAAGCTGGAGGAACTGATCAATAGAAATAATCCGGATATGAAATGTGATTGAAGAGGGGGAGGAAAAACTTACAATCGAAATAAAACGGATGTATTCAGATATACAGCAGAAAAGCCAGGAGGTATGCCTGGCACGGATTGGTTATGAGAAAGGGGTCCAGGCCAAAGCTGTGGGGAATGCAGGATACCAGGCCGGGATTTTGAGCCAGGAAGAATATCTGGAGAAAGAATTGGCATTCCTCCAGGCAGAAACAGCTCTCCAGTCAGCCAATCTTGCATTGCAGCAATCGCTGGATATATATAGATGGGCGGTCCTGGGTGCGGTGGATATATAACAGGCCTGGGATATCCAGCATGGTGCTTGACATGTCCGGAATCGGCATTATAATAAAGGGTGAGAGTAAATTGCACCCCGAAGGTGTAAGAATGAGAGGGATGTATGGAAAGCAATAAAAGGGTATCCATTATCGATGTGGCAAAAAAGGCCGGGGTTTCCATCGCAACTGTCTCCAGGGTCATCAACCAAAATGGTGGATATTCCAAGGAGACGGAAGAACGGGTCAGAAAGACCATAGAAGAGTGCGGATTTACACCTAATGTCAATGCCATTGGCCTGCGGACCAACCGCAGCAACAGTATAGGCGTCATTGTCCCGGACATCACCAATGAATTTTTTGCCAGAATCATACGGGAATTGGATACCTTTCTTTTAAGCCGGCGCTATTCCCTTCTTGTCTGTAATTCCAATGAAGACTATATGCTGGAGAACATGCATATCAAGGGACTGGCTGAAAAGCATGTGGACGGAATCATCTATATATCGGGACAGAATGAGATCAAAGAGATCAGCGAGATCAAGAACCTACCCATTGTCTACATCGACCGGGCGCCCAAGAACGCGGAGGTTCTGATCCTTTCCGACAATGAGACGGGCGGATATCTGGCGGGCAGGGAGCTGATCGCCAAGGGATGCACGAAGATCCTGTTTCTTAGGGATATCCGCTATGCGTCCACGATCCGCAGCCGTAAGGAGGGATTTATTCGGGCACTTGGGGAGAACGGCATATCCTTCAGCGAGGAGCTGGAGATGAGCTGTTTTCCGGAATATGAGGAAACCAGAGGCGTGATGGAGCGTCTGCTGCGGGAAAAGGGATGTTTTTTTGACGGGATTTTCACTACCAATGATATGATGGCTCTGGCATGCATCAATGTGCTGATGGAGAACCGGATCAAAGTGCCTGACCAGGTCAGGGTGGTTGGATTTGATAATATTTCCCTGTCCCAGTTTGCAAGCCCCCAGATCACCACCATTGCCCAGGACACAAAGGAGCTGGCCCTCCATGCAGGCGAAACCATACTGAAAATGATAGAAGGAAAAGAGATCAGGAAGAAAAAAACGATCATACCGGTGCGGCTGATCGCACGTGGGACCACATAATTGCATGCAGGCCCAACATAAGTGTACGCGTAACCACACGGTCTCATAAGAACCACATGGTCTTCGGTGAAATTATATGAATAGGAAAACCTTTCCGTAAGGCGGGAAGGCTTTTTTTACGCTTATTGAGAAAACGTTTACTGATATTAATATAAATAATGCACAAATTATCAATATTAATTTCGTCAAAATAGTAGAAATAAACATTTTATATTGACTTTTATTACGTAAAGGTTTACTATTCAGTTACAAGATACGAAAACCTTTACGTAAAACAGGAGGCTGCGGATGGATGAAAAAAAGAAACCTTCTATTGTGGATGTGGCAAAGTGGGCCGGAGTTTCTACGGCTACTGTATCCAGAGTGATCAACCATAACGGCGGCTATTCCAGAGAGACGGAGGAAAAGGTGAAAAAGGCAGTGAATGAGTGCGAGTTTACACCCAATGCCAATGCCATCGGGCTAAGGACCAACAAAAGCCGCTGCATTGGCGTGATCGTACCGGATGTGACCAACGAATTCTTTGCCAGGATCATCCAGGAGCTGGATTTTTATCTGCTGAAGCACAAATATTCTCTTTTGATCTGTAATTCCAACGAGGACTACGAGCTGGAGAATATGCACATCCGGGGACTGATCGAAAAGCACATTGACGGGATCGTCTACATATCGGGACAGAATGAGATCAAGCACACAGGTAAGATCCGGAACATTCCCGTGGTTTACATCGACCGGGCGCCCAAGAACGCGGAGATGCTGATCATGTCGGATAACCAGGAGGGCGGGTATCTGGCAACCAGGGAGATGGTCCGAAAGGGCTGTTTAAGGATTCTTCTGCTGCGGGATGTGCGCTGTGCCTCCACCATCCGATACAGAAAGGAAGGGTATCTGCGGGCGCTGAGGGAAGGCAATATCCCATATAACGAAGAGCTGGAAGTGAGTTGCTTTCCTGAGTATGCCCAGGCGCGCAGTGTTATGGACCGGCTCATGAAGTCCAGGGGATGTTTTTTCGATGGGATATTTGCCACCAACGACATGATGGCCCTGGCCTGTATCAATGTCCTTTTGGAGGCCGGGGTAAAGATACCGGAGGAGGTGAAGGTAGTGGGATTTGACAACATTTCCCTGACACGGTTTACCAGCCCCCAGATCACTACCATCACCCAGGACACAAGGCAGATGGCCCTGGCCGCGGGCAGCACGATACTTAAGATGATACAGAAGAAGGAGATCCGTGAAAAGACAACGATTATCCCGGTCACACTGGAGGTAAGAGGCACGACCTGAGGATGGACTGCAAGTACCGCGCAGGCCAAAAAGAAAAGAGGAGGATTTATGGAGACATTAGTAAAAATGGAAGGTGTTACCAAGGTGTTTCCCGGCGTCAGGGCCCTTGACAACATTTCATTTGAGATCAAGGCGGGAGAGGTTCACGTTCTCATGGGAGAGAACGGGGCGGGAAAGTCCACACTGATGAAGATATTAAGCGGCGTATACCAGCCCACCTCCGGGAAGATAACAGTGAAAGGGAAGGAATTTTCCCATCTGACGCCCACAGATTCCTATGAGTGCGGCATCAGCATCATTTACCAGGAGTTGAGCGTGATCAATGAGCTGTCCATCCTGGAAAACCTGTTTGTGGGAAAGCTGCCCACAAAGCGGGTGGGAGGAATCCCGGTGGTGGATTATAAGGGTATGACGGCCAGGGCCAAAGAGGTGCTTGATAAGGTTGGACTGAAGCGCAAACCCGGCCAGCTGGTGGAGGAGATCAGCATATCCGAAAAGCAGCAGTGCGAGATAGCCAAGGCCCTGATCTCCAATGCGGATGTAATCATTATGGATGAACCCACCTCCTCCCTGACCACGTCCGAGACAGCCCATCTGTTTGAGATCATCCGGCAGCTGAAGGCGGAGGGAAAAGGAATCGTGTACATTTCCCATAAAATGGATGAAATCAAGGAGATCGGGGATGTGATCACGGTATTGAAGGACGGCACCTATGTGGGCACCAGGAACGTGAAGGAGATCACCCTGGATGATGTGATCCGCATGATGGTGGGAAGGGAGATCAAGGGAACCTACCACAATGAATCCGTCCAGGACTTCAGCGGGGAACCGGTTATCTTTGAGGCCAGGAACATGAACCGGAAGGACGGCCGGGTGCGCAATGTGTCCTTCCAGGTGAGAAAAGGGGAGATCGTGGGGTTTGCGGGCCTTGTGGGAGCGGGCCGAAGCGAGCTGATGAACGCAATTTTCGGAGCCGAGCCAAAGCTTTCCGGCCAGGTGTTTATCGGTGGGGAGGAAGTGACCATCCGCTCCCCCTATGAGGCCATCAAAAACGGTTTGGCCATGGTGACGGAGAACCGGCGCGAGACTGGATTCCTCAACAATTTCAGCATTAAACAGAACATTTCCATTGTCCCCTTTTTAAAGACATCCAGGGCAAACGGTCTGGTGGGCCTGGTGGACAACAAGGCGGAGGAGGAATACGCGGCAAAGCAGAAGCTGGATATGAACATCAAGTGCCGCGATGTGGAACAGAATATAACGGAGCTTTCCGGAGGCAACCAGCAGAAGGTGATCCTGGGAAAATGGATGGCTGCCGAGTCCAGAGTGATCATATTTGACGAGCCCACCAAGGGTATCGATGTGGGAAGCAAGAGCGAGATCTACGTGCTCATGCGGCGGCTGGCGGACCAGGGAAAGGGAGTCATCATGGTCTCCTCGGAGATGCCGGAGCTTTTGTCCGTGTGCGACACCATCTGCGTGTTCCGGGACGGCGAGATCCGCATGACCTATGGGATCAGTGAGGCAACAGAAGAAAATATTTTAAAATCATCAACCGGTGAAGAGTGATCAGGAGGGGAAGAACCATGAATAATCAGACGGAAATAAAAACAAAACCAAGTTTCGGCGTACTTTGGCAGAAATACGGCACCATAGGCATTTTCCTGCTGCTTCTGGGGGTGCTGACCATTGCAAAACCGTCCAGTATCTTTAACCCGGACAGTATTCCGCAGATCCTCAAACAGAGCGCGGTAAATATCCTTCTGGCCCTGGGTGAATTCTTTGCAATCCTGATCGCGGGCATCGACCTTTCCGTGGGCGCGGTGGCAGGCCTGGTGGGTATGCTCACCGCCATGCTGATGGTAAACGGCATCCCCGTGATACCGGCCCTTATCTTAGGCATCCTGATCGGCATGTTTATCGGCTTCTGCAACGGAATGCTGGTCAATAAGACCGGGCTTCATCCCTTTATCATCACGCTGGGCACCCAGTCCATCTTCCAGGGCCTGATGCTTGTGATCTCCAATTCCAGGAATATTTACGGCTTCCCGGCATCCTTTACAAGGACCATGAGCGCCAGTATTCTCTACATACCGGTCCCTGTGATCATTGCGCTGATCGTGGCTGCCTTCTGTGCGTTTTTCACCACCAAATGCAAGGCGGGAAGAAACATCTACGCCCTGGGCGGAAACATGGAAGCGGCCTGGTACTCAGGCGTCAATGTAAACCTTCACCGTCTTCTGGTATTCATGATCTCCGGAACCTGCGCCGGAATCGCAGGCATCGTGCTTCTGGGACGCGTGGGAGCGGCTGCGCCCACGGCAGGTACGGGATATGAGACATACGCCATTGCGGCAACCATCATTGGCGGCACCAGCTTTATGGGCGGCAAGGGCAAGATCCTGGGCGTTGTGATCGGCGGCATGATCATCGGTATTATCAACTACGGCATGACGGCCCTGATGATCCCCAGCAGTTACCAGAAGATCGTAATGGGAGCCTTGATCATCATATCCGTGGCCATTGATCATTTTGTAGCGAAAGCTAAGAAATAAGGAGGAGAACTACAATGAAACCAATGTTTAACCCATCTCTGATGTGCATGGACCTGCTCAATATCAAGGAGCAGCTTCAGATTTTAAATACAAGGGCTGATTTTTACCATGTGGATATTATGGACGGACACTATGTGAAGAATATCACCCTGTCCCCGGATTTCTGCAAAGCCATCCGTCCGGTGTGCCGTATCCCCCTGGACTGCCATTTGATGGTCACAACCCCTGATGATTTTATCGAACCCCTGGCCAAGGCGGGGGCGGGATTCATCTGCCCTCATGCGGAGACCATTAACGCGGATGCGTTCCGTATTGTGAACAAAATCCGCTCCCTGGGGTGCAAGGTGGGTGTTGTGCTGAACCCGGCCACCCCGGTATCCTACATACAGCACTACATCCATCTGCTTGATAAGGTGACGGTAATGACCGTGGACCCCGGCTTTGCAGGACAGCCCTTTATCAGGGAAATGCTGGATAAGATAAACGAACTTAAAGTACTGAAGGAAGAGAAGGGATACAAGTATCTGATCGAGGTGGACGGCTCCTGCAATGAGAAAACCTTTGGGGATCTGGCAAAGGCCGGCACAGAGGTTTTTATCGTAGGCACATCCGGCCTGTTTCATCTGGACCCGGATCTTGCAACAGCATGGGATAAAATGATGGATAACTTTAATAAGGCTGTAAGTCGGTAAGGTGGGAGCAATATGGGACTTGTAATAGGGATTGACATCGGAGGAACCAATTTCCGTCTGGGCTGCGTGGCAAAGGACGGAGTGCTAAGCCATTTTGAAAAAAAATCCAGCGCGTCCATGCTGAAGGAAGGCGCTGTGGAGATCCTGTGCAGGGAGATCAGGGATTACATGGAACGGTACTCTCTGGCAGGAAAGGTGGACGCCATATCCGTGGGAGTGCCGTCCGCTGTCAGCAAGGATAAGAGTTTTGTGTACTCCACCCCCAATTTAAAGGGGCTGGAAAATGTGGACCTGGGCCATCTTCTGGAAAAAGGCCTGGGAATCCGGGTGTTTGTGGACAGGGACGTCAACTATCTGCTCTGCCATGATATTAAGAAATATAATCTGGACCCGGAAGGGGATAAAACCATACTGGGCATGTATCTGGGCACCGGATTCGGCAACGCCATCTATGTAAACGGACGTTTCCACGCTGGCAAGAACGGGGTGTCCGGGGAGCTGGGCCATGTGCCTTTCTTCCATCTGAAGGAAATATGCCCCTGCGGCAACGAGGGGTGCGCGGAGCTTCGGTGCTCGGGCGCCCATCTGCAGCGGATCCGCAACCAGTACTACCCGGAGACGGAGATCGGGGATATTTTCACAAAACACGGAAATGAGCCTGCCATCCGTGAGTATGTGGAATACCTGGCCTACCCCATCAGCACGGAGGTGACGATCCTGGACCCGGATTATGTGGTCATGGGGGGAGGCGTCATGATCATGAAGGATTTCCCCATGGACAATCTGATCCGGCAGGTAAAAAAGAGAACGCGCCATCCCTATCCATCGGAGAACCTGGAATTCATTTTCCCGGAGCACACACAGACCAGCGGTGTGGCAGGCGGCGGACTGGCGGCTTTTGACGCTATGAAGAGACAGTGAAATTCACGTCAGGGAGCGTGGCCGGGCTATCGTTCAGTCTGTGCTTCAGACATGCCCCCGTGGACGGGAAAAATAAAATCAAGATAAAAAAGGAGAGGTAAAAATGAAGAAAAGAATGTTAGCAGCAGCACTTTCAGTGGTAATGGCGGTAAGCCTTTCAGCGTGTACGTCCGGCGGTACGGCCGAGACAACAACAGCTGCGGCAAAAACCGAGGAAGCAGGGACCGAGGCGGCAAAGGACGGGGAGAGCGGGGCAGAATCCACAGAGGAAGCCAAAGAAGCTTCCGCCGGCACCAGCGACAAAAAATACGCGGTTATCTTAAAAACACAGGCCACGGACTTCTGGGTTAAGATGTGGAAGGGCGTTGAGGCGGAGACCGCGGCAAAGGGCGTGAAAGTGGACCTGTACTCCGCGCAGAGCGAGGATGACTTAGAGGGACAGCTCACCATCCTGGAAAGCTGTATCCAGCAGGGATATGACGGAATTGCCATCGCCCCTCTTTCCAGCGTAAATGTGCTTCCGGGCATTGGCGAGGCAACGGAAAAGGGCATTATCATCGTGGATGTGGATGAGAAATTTGACGAGACAGAGCTGGCTAACCAAGGCGGCGCATGCGTTGCGTTTGTTGCAACCGACAATGTGGCCGTGGGCGCCAAGGGCGCACAGTACATTGTGGACACGGCAGGCGAGGGAGCCAAGGTGGCCATCATAGAGGGGAAATCCGGCAACCAGTCCTCCGAGGACAGGACACAGGGCGCAAAGCAGGCATTTACAGACGGTAAGATGGATATCATCAGCAGCCAGGCAGCTGACTGGGACCGCCAGAAGGCCATGGATATCGCGTCCACTCTGATCCAGCAGAACCCGGATCTTAAGGGAATCTACTGCTGTAATGACGGCATGGCATTGGGCGCTGTCCAGGCTGTGATCAACGCCAACAAGCTGGGCGAGATCATGGTAGTGGGAACGGACGGGGATGCAGAAGCGGTTTCATCCATTGCAAACAATGAGCTTAGCGCAACCGTTGCACAGGATCCGGCACAGATCGGAGCAACCAGCCTGGATCTTCTGATCGATGCAGTTGCAAGCGGAACCAAGGGCGAGGTTGGCAAGTTCCCGGAAAAGACCCCGGTTGAGTCTGTTCTGGTAACTGCTGATAACGCAGCTGATTTCCAATAATGATATGAGAGATGGGGGCTGCATCAGACAATGCAGCCCCTGTTTTAATAAAACAGAGTACAATTTTGACGGAACAAAGCATTAATTTGACGGAGCATAGCACGAATTTTACAAATGCAGGAGGCGGAATATGAGAGTTGGATTTGGTAATGACCATGTGGCGGTTGAGCTTAAGAACGTATTGATGGAGCATTTGCGGGAAAAGGGATATGAGTGCATTGATTTTGGACCCTCTGATCCGGCGGACAAGGTGAATTACCCGGAGCCGGGCCGTCTGGTGGCGGAGGCCCTGATGCGGGGTGAGATCCATAAGGGCGTACTGATCTGCGGCACAGGGATCGGCATATCCCTGGCAGCCAACAAGGTACCGGGCATACGGGCCGCCGTGTGTTCGGAGCCGTATTCTGCAAAGCTTACAGTGGAGCACAACAATGCCAACATCATTGCCATGGGCGCAAGAGTGGTGGGCACAGAACTGGCCAAGATGATCGTGGACGAATTCTTTGCAGCCCGGTTTGAGGGGGGAAGACACGCCATGCGTGTGGACATGATATCTGAAATCGAAGCAAAATACGGGGCAAAATGGCATGAGTAAGCTGATCGGTGTGGAGATAGGAGGTACAAAGCAGCAGATCGCGGTGGGCACGGCGGACGGGACCATCCTGGATGTAAGACAGGTCAAACTGGGCGAAAAGACAAATGCCGCTGATATCCTGGCCTGGATCAGGGAAAATATCTGCCGGATCATGAACGAGTGTGAGGTGGGAGGCATTGGAGTGGGGTTTGGCGGTCCTCTGGAGTCTTGTTCCGGCCGGGTGCTGTGTTCCCTGCAGGTGCCGGGATGGAAGGATTTCAGGCTGAAGGACTGGTTTGAGGAGCATTTTAATGTGCGGTCCGTGATTGTCAACGATACGGTGCTGGGAGGGATCGGGGAACTGATCCTGGGAAATGGAGCCGGGAGCAGCCGGTTTTTCTACACAAATATCGGCACCGGAATCGGCGGAGGACTGTATATCGACCGAAGGTATTATGACGGATCAGGCTACGGCGCCTGCTATCTGGGGAATACATGGGTTCCTGACTGGAGAGGCGCCGTGATGGGAGAGTGCTCCGTACCGGGAGCCGGGACCAGGCTGGAACTGATTTGTTCCGGGAAAAGCATTGAGGAACGGCTGAATATTCCGGGCTATGTCCCTGCCGGGTCTGTCCTTGCAAAAAAGGGCGGAAGGATCACATGCCAGGACCTGGCGGAGGGGGCGGGGAGGAATGACCGGTTCTGCCGTGAAGAACTGGAACGGACCGCTTCCACCTTTTCCATTGGTCTGGCCAATGTGCTGGCCATCGCAGCACCTGACCGGATCGCCATAGGCGGCGGTGTTGCCAAGATGGGAGAACCGCTCTTTTCGCGCATCAGGAAGTACACGGATGAATATTCCTTTGTGGCGGACCGGGGACATTATGAGATCGTGGAAAGCAGTCTCATGGATCATGCGGTGCTGGCAGGGGGACTGTTGGTGGCGGGAAGGCCGCAGCTGGCCGGGTGGAAAGGCGAAAAGGAATAGATGAAACTGCTGACACTTGAGGTTTTATACTCAAGTGTTTTTTATATCACAGCAAATAAATACAAATATAGACAGAGTTGCATATCTATGGTTATATTATGATCCGTCACTCGGGTACAAGGGATTAGGAGAAGTAAAAGATAGCTTTTATCAACAGGAATGTTGTCTGATTCAGGCGCTTATGCTATAATAAACAAATATGGACAGAGGTTCAAAGAGGCTGCGCCGCATACAATTTCGCCGGGCCATTCAGGTTCCTGATTATCCTGCCTCTTATCATCAAACAAAGGATATTTTACTCCATAAATGAGTTGAAAATACAAATGATCCGTCATGCCGTTTAAGTCCTGTACAAAACAAATGCAAAAGGCGTTGGCGATTAACCGGATGTGGAAAGGATGGTAGAGATGAAGAGTACAATGACAGCATGGGAGACGCTGCTCGAATTTTGCCGTGCCTGGTTTGAGCATCGCAGCGCTGAGGAGGCCCATGCCTTTTTAGCGGATGAGGTCTGCTTTGTGGGTACGGGAGAGAATGAGTTCGCCAACGGACTGCAGGAAATGCGTGAATATCTGGAACATGACATCCGGGAAATCCCGGAGCCTTTTTCTGTCAATCTCACACTCTATCAGGAGCAGGAACTCAATGACCATGTACGCAACTTGTCTGTTGGGATAACGCTCATCAATACGCAGTACAGCTGGAGACTGAGGGGATTTTTTACCCTGGTCCGGATCAAAGGGCTCTGGCGTTTTTGCACGCTGTGGTTTTCGGAACCCGGAGGCAGCCAGCGGGGGGATGAGCACTATCCACGTGCTCTGGTTATGGAGAACATCGTCCGCCAGCGTCAGGAACTGCTTAACGATTCCCTGCCCGGAGGCATGATGGGCGGGTATCTGGAAGAGGGATTTCCGTTTTATTTTGTTAATAAACGGATGTTGGAGTACCTGGGATATGACTGCGAGGAGGAATTTGTTACCGATATCCACGGCATGGTCTCAAACTGCATCCACCCGGATGACAGGTCCATGGTGGACGGGGAGGTGGTCCGCCAAATGGCCAAAGGCCGTGAATATACGGTGGAATACAGGATGAAGAAACGGGACGGAACCTACATCTGGGTCCATGACCAGGGCCGCGAGACAACAGCGGAGAACGGCAAGCGGGCTATCCTGTCGGTGTGCATTGATATTACAGCGCAAAAAAAGGCCCAGGCTGAAATCATGCACTTGTATAATAATGTACCGGGCGCCGTGTTCCGCTGCCGGTTTGATGACGGCTTTACGGTTGCTGATGCAAACGATGGCCTGTATGAGTTTTTAGGTTATACCAGGGAGGAATTTGCCGCCCTGGGGAACCGGATGTCCTCTGTGGTCTGCCCTGAGGATATGGAGGCCATGAAATGCAAGATCGCGGCGGACACGGGCCGCGAGGGCGCCATACGGGACGAACACCGGTTAGTCTGCAAGAATGGGATCGTAAAATGGGTATCCCTGAAAGCCCAGATGTTCATGGAAGACGGCGAGCAGTATTTTTATGGCGTTTTTGTGGATATTACCGAAGAAAAGCAGGTGCAGGAACGGGTCCGGGAACTTTATGAAAAGGAATTGGCCTATTTTGCTCAGGCAGCCTCGGCAAAGGGGAGCATCCAGGGCCGTGTCAATGTCACGCAGAACAAGGTGGAGAACTACATGGCTGCATCTGATACCGCCATTGCTGCGCTGGGGGATTCCTATGAAGAAACCATAAAAAAGCTGGCAGGTTCCGCTGTGGATCCCGGTTATGGTGAGCATATCCGTACCGTCCTTTGCAGAAAGCAGGCGTTAGCCAGTTTTGCGGCAGGGAAGACGGATTACCACTTTGAATTTCTCCGCAAACGAAATGGCGGTGGAGCCTTTTGGAGCAGCACAAATTTCCGGTTTCATCAGAACATGGAAAGCGGAGATATCATTGCTTTTTTCTATACCCTGGATCTTACGGAGCAGAAATTACAGGAGCAGCTGCTTAACCGTGTTACAAATCTGGGGTATGATATTGTAACGGAGATCAATCTTTTGACCGGAGAATACCGGCTGGCGGGCCGGTCCAGTGACTGGGAAATGACGGTTCCCGTCCAGGGTGATTTTGGGGAGGAGGTCAGGCGGATCGCCCAAACCGCTGTTCATGAAGACGGACAGCGGGAGTTTATGGAAAAACTTGATTTTGAATATATGAAGCAGCAGCTTTCACAGCAGGATTCCTATACCTTTATCGTGGAATTGATCCAGGATGGCTGTGCCAGGGTCAAACGGTTCCGGCTGCTCTATATCAGTAAGGAATTGGGGCGGGTATGCATGACCCAGTCCGACCTGACAGATGTGATCCGGCAGGAACAAAGGCAAAAGGATGCGCTAAGTGCGGCTCTGGCAGCCGCAGAACAGGCAAATGCGGCCAAAAGCGATTTTCTTTCACGTATGAGCCATGAGATCCGCACCCCCATGAATGCCATTATCGGAATGAGTGCCATAGCGGCGCAGTCAATTGGGTCCGGGGATCATGAACAGGCAGCGGACTGTATTTCCAAGATCGGCATCGCCTCCCGTTTTCTGCTGTCACTTATCAATGATATCCTGGACATGAGCCGGATCGAGAGCGGCAAAATGCTTCTGAAAAATGAAAAGATCCCTACAGAGGAGTTCCTGGGCGGGATCAATTCCATCTGCTATTCCCAGGCAGCGGCAAAGGGCGTTGAATACGAGTGTATCGCGGACCCTGTGCTGGATGACTATTATATTGGGGATGCCATGAAGCTGCAGCAGGTCCTGCTGAATATCCTGTCCAATGCCATCAAATTCACAGGTGAGAAGGGCAAGGTCACCCTGTCCGCAGAACTTCGCAAAAAAGATAAGAGCGGAGCGGAACTTCGTTTCATTGTCAATGATACCGGGATTGGGATGGGGGATGAGTTCCTTCCCCATCTGTTTGAACCGTTTGCCCAGGAGTCCATGGGTACTACTTCCCTGTATGGAGGGACCGGGCTGGGCCTGTCCATTTCCAAGAATATCGTGGAACTGATGGGCGGAAGGATCACAGTGCGGTCCATCAAAGGAATCGGATCTGAGTTTACCGTGGATGTGCGGCTTGGGATCACCGAGGAGGAAAAGCTTCGTTACAACAAGAAAAAACAGACATATAATTTTTCTAATTTAAAAACCCTGGTGGTGGATGATGACGTGGCCGTATGCGAAAGCGCGGTGTCTACCCTGAGGGAGATCGGCATCACCGCGGAGTGGGTGGACAGCGGACTTAAAGCCATTGAACGCGTCCGCCAACTGTGGGCATCGGGCAGATATTATGATATCATCCTGGTGGATTGGAAGATGCCCGACATCGATGGGATTGAGACAGCCCGGCGCATACGGGAAATTGCGGGGCCGGAGGTCACCATTATCATAATGACAGCCTATGACTGGGTCGCCATTGAACATGAGGCCAGGCGGGCAGGCGTCAATCTGCTGATGAGCAAGCCGATGTTTAAATCCTCACTGATCTCCGCCTTTTCCAAGGCGCTGGGAGAAAAAGAGGAAAACCATCAGGAGGACAAGCCCGCCGTGTTCGACTTTACCGGCTGCCGCCTGCTCCTTGTGGAGGATAACGCCATCAACACAGAAGTGGCTGTTGTCCTTTTGGAACACAGGGGATTTGCCGTGGACACGGCTGAAAACGGACTCCGCGCTATTGAAATGTTCAGCAAGGCGGAGCCGGGCTTTTATGATGCGATCCTGATGGATATCCGGATGCCGCTGATGGATGGTCTCACTGCAGCCACAAACATCCGGCATATGAGTAATGCCGATGCCAGGACCATTCCTATTATTGCCATGACAGCCAATGCGTTTGATGACGATATGGAAAAAAGCAAAGCAGCCGGAATGAACGCACATTTGGCAAAGCCCATCGAACCGGAGCGGCTGTACCAGGTTTTGTATGATTTTATAATGGGCAGAGAGGAGTCATAGGCAAGATCGGAGCTGAAAGATGCCTGAGTTTTTTGTCAAAGTGGAAAGGAGGCGCGCAGCATGATGGGGGAACTCTCCTTATCCGGGACGCCGGAGAACAAATCGAAAGAGGAATGGGCCAACCTGCAGAATGAAGAGCTGAGGGGAATCCTCAGCAGTATTCCCGGCGGGCTGGGCGTGTACCAGTATGACGGGGAACGCATTACGCCGGTCTTTCATAACCCTGCGTTTTATGCCATCATGGGGTATTCACCGGAGCATGCCCGGCAGGCGGAGCGGGAAATGACGTATCTGGGTGTGCACCCGGACGATATTCCAGTGTTAAACGGGCATGTGCAAAAGGCGCTCCGGGATAACGGGCGGCTGGAATACACGTGCCGCCTGTGGAATGATGAGCGCCAGGAGTACCGCTGGCTGCACACCACAGGTGTAGCCAAGCCCTGGAAAAACGGGAAAAAGCTGCTGTACAATATTTATGATGATGTAAGTGAACAGCATCAGCTCAAGGAGGAACTGGTCTCGGCCAATGAGAAAACCCAGAATATCATAAACGCAATCCCTGGCGGCATTGCCATCTACCGGGTCTCGGATATTTTTGAGACAGTATATTTCTCCGAGGGCGTTCCGGCCCTGTCCGGTTACTCAGTGGAAGAGTACAGGGATCTGGTCCAACAGAATGCGGCACTTATGATCTATGAGGAAGATCTGGGACTGGTGGAAGCAAAGGCAAGGGAGATTATTAAAAGCCGCAAAACGGCTGTGATGGAATTTCGCAAAAAACACCGTAACGGCTGCCTGGTGTGGGTCCGGGCCCAAGCCAAGTGGATGGGCGAGGATGGAGGGTATCCGCTGCTTCACTGTGTTTTCCACAATATTTCAGACCTCAAGGACGCGCAGTTTGAGATGGAGCAGCTGTTGAATTCCATTCCCGGCGGGATTGCCAGTTACCGGTTGGAGGGAAATCGTCTGATCCCTGTTTTTTATTCAGACGGAGTACCGGCCATGTCCGGTCACAGCAGAGAGGAGTATGACACCCTGGTGGGTGAAGATCCCCTCTCTGCCGTCTATCCTCTTGACCGGGAAAGGGTAAGGGACTCTGTAACCGCGGCGCTGCTCAGCGGAGAAGTCCTGGATATCTCCTACCGGATGTATCACAGGAATGGAAAACTGATCTGGCTGCATGTGAGAGGCCGGCGCATGGGTCCATTAACCGAAACAGCCAGATTCTATGCGGTGTTTACAGGCATGTCGGAGGAAACCCGCCTGTTCCAGAATATGGCCAACGACACCGCGGACGGCATTTACGTGATTGGAAAAGACAATTATGAGCTGTACTATGTAAACGAGTCCGAGGATCTGTTTGCCAAAGACCGTTCCTGTCTGGGACAAAAGTGCTATACTGCGCTTCACGGCAAACGTGAACCATGTGAATTCTGTACGTTGAGAAGCCATAAGCCGGACGGGAAAGAACACGAAATGATCATAAAAGATACCGGCCAGATCTTTACCACACACTTTCGGGAAATAGACTGGAATGGAATACCGGCCTATGTGAAATATATCCGTGATGCCACAGAGGAGGCTGAGATGCGCAGGGAACGTGACCGTCTGGAACAGTATTTTCAGAACATGCTGAAAAATCTGCCCGGCGGTGTGGCTGTGGTCCGATATGAGGAGGATGGGAGTATGGTCCCTGAGTATATCTCAGAAGGCCTTGCGGCCACCACTGGAATGTCTTTGGAAGAAGCATGGGCGCTCTACCGGAAAGATGCACTGACCGGTGTCCATCCGGACGACCGGGAGCATGCACTGCAGCAGTTGTCCGAGTACCTTGCCAGCGGCAGGAAACGCTGGGAGATCGAATACCGGCTGTTGAATGGTTCCGGGGACTATGTATGGGTCAAGAATACACTGTCCCTCATTCAGCACAGAGGCGGGGAGCGGAGGATCTATTCCGTCTACAGTGATATGACAAAAGAACGGGAGGAAAGGGCCCGCGTCCGGCAGCAGTATAACGACCTGATCCTGCAGCATTATCAGAAATCTGATCCAAACGCGCTGGTGCTGGGCCACTGCAACATCACACAAGATTATATTATAGAGATCATAGACCGGACCGGTATGGACCTTAGAAAGACCTTCGGCTCTGTCCGTGAGGAATTTTTCACCGGTCTTTCCACCCTGATCCCAGATAAAAAGGAACAAGAGGGATTCCTGTATATCTACCTGCGCGAACCGGCCCTGGCCGCCTTTGAACGGGGAGAACTGGAACATACAAATGAATACTATGTGGAACTGCCCCATGAGGAGAGCGGCCGGTATATACAATTTGAGATGCACATGGTTTCCACACCTGACAGCGGGGATGTTACCGGAATTTTGACGGTAAGGGATATCACGGAGCAGACGGTTTCTCACCGGATCCTGCATCAGCTTTCGGTTACCGGTTATGATTTTGCAGCCGATCTGGATCTGACACGGGACACCTACAAGATCCTGTCCCTGGACGCCAACGCCCGATTTGTGCCTCCCAAACAGGGAAACCACTCCCAGTGGACAGAATATATGATGGAGAACCGGGTCGTTCCAAAGGACCGCAAGCAATATTGGAACAGTCTGAACCTGGACCAGATGGCCCGGCGCCTGAAACAGGAAGGCGCCTATACATTTTCTTTCTCCCTGATTGATGATGATGGGGATATCAGGACCAAGAACATGACGGTTTCCCCCATTGACCTTCGGCTGGGACGGGTCTGCCTGTCCAGAACAGACATTACAGAGTCTATCCGGGAACAGCAGCGCCTGCTGCGGGTGATCGCCTATACCTGTGAACTGGCAGGTTTCATTGACGTTTCCACAGGCAGTCTTTCCATGTATACCAGACAGATGGTTTTAGAGAACCTTCCGCCCCATACGGCACCGGATTATAACGGAGTATTGGATAATTTGGTAGGTTACTACGAAGCAGCAGCGGACCGCAAGGCCATAAAACGGCAATTTTGCCTGGAAACCCTGATGGATCAGCTGGAGGAAAAACCGGAGGGCTATGATCTTGTTCTGCCTTATCAGTGGAAGAACAGTTTGCGGTACAAACAGGTCAATGTATTGTGGGGAGACCAGAACCACCGGACGGTCTGTCTGGTGCGGTCTGATGTGACGGAAATGCTGGCCGCAGAGCGGGCATCGAAAGCAGAGCTGGAGCGGGCGTTGTCGCTGTCCAGGGAAGCCAGCCGGGCCAAAAGCGACTTTTTGTCAGCAATGAGCCATGACATCCGCACCCCTATGAATGCCATCATGGGAATGACCACCCTGGCAAACGCCAATATAGGCGATCCCGACCGTGTACAAAGCTGCCTGCAGAAGATAGCCACATCTTCCAAGCATCTGCTGAGCCTGATCAATGATATCCTGGACATGAGCAGGATCGAGCAGGCCAAGATCAGACTGAACCGGGAGCGGATCTGCCTGCCCAAACTGGCCGGACAGGTATCGGAGATCATAGAGACTCAGGCGGATGAGGCCGGACTGCGGTATGACGTCCGGATCGGCAGGATACATACCCCGTATTTCTATGGGGACGCCCTGCGCATCAGCCAGATTTTGATCAACATCCTGGGAAACGCGGTAAAGTTCACGCCAACGGGGGGAACCATAGGATTTTCTGTGGAGGAGCTTTCCTCTGCAAAAGGGAAACACCAGGCATGCTATCGCTTTACGGTCAGCGACACCGGGATCGGAATGTCGGGCGAAACCCAGGCGCAGCTGTTTGAACCATTTATCCGAAGCAATGCGGTGTCCAGGGTGGAGGGGTCCGGGTTGGGTCTGAGCATTGTCAAGGGACTGGTGGATCTGATGAATGGGACTATATCCGTACAGAGCGAACTGGGAAAGGGTTCCGTCTTCACGGTAGAGTTGGAAAGCGAAGCCGCACCGGCCCCGGAAGATGAGGGGATTGAAACAGAAAAGTTGGAGGAACCGGCGGGCCGGCCCTTTGCCGGATGCCGATTCCTGGCGGCGGAAGACAATGAGCTCAATGCTGAGATTCTGTGTGAGATCCTTCGGATGTACGGGGCGCGGTCCGAGGTTAAAGGGAACGGGATACAAGTGGTGGATGCATTTTTTGCCGCGGCGCCCGGAACCTATGACGCGATCCTTATGGATATCCAAATGCCGGAGATGAACGGCTATGAGGCGGCCCGGGCCATCCGGTCCGCCGACCGTACCGATGCCGGGACGATCCCGATCATTGCCATGACCGCCAACGCCTTTGAGGAGGATATCAGGGCCGCTATGGAGGCAGGAATGGACGCACATATCGCAAAGCCTGTGGATATAGAAGTACTGAAGACAACATTAGGCAAAACGCTGGCAGGCAGCCGGGAAAGGAATATGACGTGAGGCTAGGAAAAACGAAAAGATTCCCAAATCCATCAAAACACCTGACAGGGATGCTGGCAATGGGCCTGGCCATAGGGGTCCTGGTCACCTTACTGTTGTTTATACGCGCTTACCAGAAATTAAATGCATCCATCCTGAATGAACGGGTGGAGGCAGTGCAGCAGTTAGGGTTTCTTCTCTCCGACAAGGTGGCCATGCTAAAGGACGCTTACGCGGATGAGACCAGGCAGCTGGCTTTCATGCTGGAAAATTCCCAAGTGACCAGCAGGGAGGAGATGCGCCGCATGTTTTCCGGCAGCGGTGATATCCTGCTGGTGACGGCAGCCGGAAATCTTCAGGCAATGGACGGGAGAATGTGGATCATTAAAGATGATGATCTGCGCATCAATGTCTCTCAGGGGACAAATGTGGAGTCTTCCTTTGCAACGATACAGACACAGGGGGACTTTTGGCTTTTTTCCCTGGGATTAAAAGGCGTAACCCTGGACGGGGAGGAGATCGCGGGCCTTGTTAAGCCGGTGAATGCGCAGGAATACGCCGATATTGCTACCATCCCCCTCTACAATGGGATGGGGGCTTCCTATGTGATAGACAGCGATGGGCGGATCGTGATGCGGCCCAATGCAACGGAGGCCAATGATCTGTTTAATGGGTATAACCTGTACAGTATCATGGCAAAAGAAGGCGTAAGCCTTACGGAGCTGGAGCAGCTGAAAACAGCGGTAGCCCAGGGGCAGTCCTTCCAGTTTGTCACATTCATGCGGGACATGACATGGCTGATCCAAAGCGTCAGCACAGATGCGAATCGCGGGATCATAATCGCAGTTCCCATCTCGGTCACTGCAAAGGACACCTATGGTCAGATGCGAAGCGTTATTTTCCTTATTACCCTAGTGGTGCTGTTCCTGGCTGCCCTGGTGCTTTCCGCCCTGGTGCTGATGATCAAGCGGAACCAGGCGGTAAGCCTGGAGCAGGCAAAAGCCAGGGCGAAAAATGATTTCCTGGACAAGATGTCCCATGATATCCGTACCCCATTAAATGCCATCATAGGAATGCATGAACTGGCCCTGGGTTCCCCGGATGATCCGGGTCTGGTAACAGACTGCCTGAAGAAAGCAAAGATGTCCAGCGAATATCTGGTTTCTGTGATCAATGATGTGCTGGATATGAGCAAGATCGAGAGCGGGAAAATGACTGTCAGCAACCGGCAGTTTAACATGGAGGAGCTGCTGGACCACGTGATGCAGATGGAAGAGAACCCTGCCAGGGAGAAAAGGCTGTCCCTGTTTCTTGACCTGGAAAGCCCCATTGATACGGATTTCATCGGTGACCCGCTGCGCATACGCCAGTGCCTGATCAATCTGGTATCCAATTCAATAAAATTCACACCGGAGAGCGGGGAAATCCATCTGTCCTACCGGGTGGAGCCCATAGATGAAACATACTGCCAGGTCCGGTTTAAGGTACGTGATACAGGTATCGGCATGAGTGAGGACTTCCTTGAGCGGATCTTTACCCCCTTTGAGCAGGAGTATTCTTCACTTACCAGTTCCTATGTGGGAAGCGGGCTGGGCCTCTCCATTGTAAACAGCCTGGTATCCCTGATGAATGGAACGATCTTTGTTGAAAGTGATTTGGGGCATGGAAGCTGCTTTACCATTTCACTGCCCTTGCCCATGGCCCCCAAGTCAGCCGCCTCCAGGCCGGTGATGGATGAAGAAGGACTTGTGGAGCAATTAAAGGACAGGAGGGTCCTGGTAGCCGAGGACAACGATATCAACAGAGAAATCATCTCTCTGATGCTGGAAAAATTGGGCCTTGCGGTTGACACCGCGGTCAATGGCCGGGATGTATTGAACAAATTTACGCAGTCTTCTCCGGATTCCTATTCCATGATCCTGATGGACATCCAGATGCCTGTTATGGATGGCCTGGAGGCCGCAAGACAGATACGTGCGTCCGCCCGTCCGGACCGCAGGATCCCCATTGTGGCGCTTTCCGCCAATGCCTTTGACGAGGATACACAGCGCTCGCTGGATGCAGGGATGCAGGCGCATCTGGCAAAGCCCGTGGACATCATTGAGTTAAAACGGATACTCAAACTATATATAAAGTGAGGACAAAGGATGCAAAACAGATGTCTTAGAAAAGCAAGAAGAGCAGCAGCCCTGACGGCCGTATTGCTTTTGTTGGGAGGATGTTCCCAACAGGCTCCAACACCCGTATCAGATTCCGGCAGCTATTGGAATCTGACTGCGGACAATGAGATTATCAGCTATGCACCGGTGCAAGCCGGTAAGACGATCATCACTATCGGGAAGTATCAGGCTTTTGATGAAACACCTCTTGAAAATGCCGTCGAAGCTGAGTTCCCGGATCTGGACATCATTTTTGTGGAGTCTCTTGGGGGATCGGATCCCATTGCCTATATGGCCTTACAAAGCCGGGCTGATGCCCTTCCGGACCTGATGCTCTCCACCCGGTCGGCACCGGATAATGAGTTTTTATACGACTTGTCGGCAGAGAGTTTTGTCAGCCGGTACAACCTTTCCTCACTGAATGCCATGGACATCGGAGGAAAGCTTTTCCAGATTCCAGCAGCCAATACGGTCATCGGCATTGCTTATAATAAGACCTTGTTTGAACAGAACGGATGGACGGCGCCCGAGTCCCTGGAAGAGTTTTATTCGCTGTGCGACACCATTGCCGCAAACGGGATCCGCCCTTTTGTTCCCTGTCTGAAATACTATACCACCTTAGAGTCCATAGGCCTTGGGCTCAGCTATGACAGTGTTTTCTCTGATTTGGAAAAACAGACCCATTACAATGCCTTTATCAGGCAGGAGGCGTCTTGTGAGGGGCTGATGGAGCCTATGTTTGAAACATTGAGAACACTGTATGAAAAAGGCATCATCACGGAAGCGGATTTTTCCTCCAGTGCCACGGAGGTCCGCCACAGCTTATATGCCGGCGAATACGCCATGATGGCCACAAACCTGGATATCGTTGCCCTTTATCAATCGGAACAGCCGGACTGCGAGATCGACTTCATCGGTTTCCCCACCAATACACCGGGAGAGCGTTGGATGCAGATGGTATCAGGGACAAAACTGTCCGCCTCCAAAAAATCCATGGAGGACACGGGAAAACAGCAGATCCTCCTGGATATTCTGGATTACTTCAGCACGGACCAGGGGCAAAGCGCCCTGTTCCAGTCCTTTTCAGGCGTCAGCAGCCTTACCTCCTATCAGCAGAAGGCTGTTTTTGCTTATGAGGATATTCAGACATGTATCCAATCAGGCCGCATTTTCTTTGCAGATTACTTTGGGTCCAATGATGATATTCCTGTGTTCAGGGATTGGACAATGGGTAAAATGGCCATGGCGGAAATGATAAAGGCGGTTGATGATTTTAAGCCCATTGACGAGTTGAAGCTGTTGGAGGAAGATCCCATTGGGACTGCGAAGGAGGCATTTACCAGACTGGAGACCAGCATCTATATGGCGGATGTAATGCAGCAGATTACAGGTGCGGAGATTGCCTTAATGCCCAATAATTATTATTACCGCTCCAATTTTGCGGAGATATTTCAGGGGCCCATTGTTTATCCTGAGAGGTTTATCCTTAAGGGGACCGGCGCCAAGGATTACCTGGCTACTTACCAGATCACCGGCGCCGCGCTGCGGGAACTGTTGGAACACCCGGTCATCAATGGAACACAGGTCAATGTTCTATATGCCCCTGCCGGGCTGAAGCTGGAGTACGCACCCTGGGCGGATATGGATGAAAATGTGCGCAGCATTACCTTGGCTGACGGCACTGCTCTTGACAATGACAGGTTGTACACAGTTGCGGCAAGAGCCGGATGTATCGATGAACAATACATCACCGGGCCCGTTAAGGAGTATCCTGAAGCTGGATCCAACCAGGAGATGATGACCGCGGCCATCCGGGCTGCAGGTACGATCAGCCCGGCAAGAGACGGCCGGGTGAGCCTGATCTGGGAATAAACAAATAACCATAAACAAAGATGAATAGAGACAAATAAGAGACAAATAAGAGACACGTAAGAGACAAGTAAGAACAAGTAAGAGGATGGACGGGAAGGGCGGAAGAAGAATATGGGAACCGATTGTGAACGCTATAAAATTGTATATGAGTGCTATGAGTCAAGGATACTGTTTGGTTTCTATGCCTATGACGACCTGCTGCCTCCTGTCCCCACAATATGTAACTATTTCAGAATGCCCATGGCTACGGTACGTTTTGCACTGGCCCGCTTAGAGGAAGCGGGGTATATCCAAATAACGGACCGGAAGCCGGCAAGGGTTGTCTATAAAGCAAATTTACAAAAATACCGCCGGAACATGGCGGAGTATTTTGTGATGCGCAGGGATGGGATCGCAGATCTTCTTGCATCCGGCGGACTTATGCTGTCCCAGCTTATTGAGTCGGAACTGGGAAAATGGGGTGAGGACAACTGGAACTGCCTGAAGGATGATTTATTCCACCCGCATTCCGGAGGGGTATCCGCCGCTGTCCGGTTTTACGCCCTGGTTTTTGAAGGGACGGGGAATCATCTGCTGCCAAACCTTTACTCGGAGATTATACGGTATCTTGGGTTTCCCTATCTGGCGGAGGATGATGCACCGGAACAGGTGAAGGAGGCTGCTTCCCGGGAGGAGGCTTTGGCCTTGTTTCTAAAAAACTTTCAGGCGGACCGCGATTATGCGGTTGCCAAATTGTATGATTTTATCAACAGGGCCGGAGAAGAATTTTCTTTGACAGAGGAAGAGCAGATCCCGTTTCGTTGGAATGTTTACCGGAACCGGCCTCAGATGAGATATACGGCGGCTTCTTTTATCATACAGGAGATCATCGGCGGGCAATACCCTGTGGGCAGCTATCTGCCCTCCCTTCCCCTTCTGGCGCAGCAGCATGAGGTGGGCATCAATACGGTGCGCAGGGCCCTTGAGATCCTGAACAAGATGGGAGTGACCGAGACCTTTCACGGAAAAGGGACGCTGGCCTGTATGAAACCAGCGGAGATTGATTTTACAGATCCCGACCTGAGTGAGGGGCTTCACCTGTTTATGGAGAGCCTGCAGATGCTGGCCCTGACCATACAGCCTGTCCTGCTCCATGTTCTGGATACATCCGCGCCGGAACAGAGGAAAGCCCATATACAGAAGTATGCATATTTGAGAAAAAGACAGGAGAGTTACCGGGGGATCGATGTGTGTATGCGTTTTATTGAAGAAGTCTGTCCTATGGCCTTTATTCGGGAATGCTACCGGAAAATACGGGAACTTCTGGCCTGGGGATACCCGATTGCCATCCTGCGGGCCAAGGAAGAAGGGCGGAGCATCCATGAAATTTACGCAGGATCAATGGAGAGGATCGAGACTTATTTGGAGAAAGGGGATGATCTGGCTGTTTCAAACGAGTGGAAGCAGGTTCTGGAGGCTGACGTAAAAGCCTATGCCCCCAGATGCTTCCCATAGGCGTCCTGGGACGGGCAGATAATGAGCGCCCGCTGTATGCCGGATTTTGATTCCAATAAACCGTGAAAGGAACACATATGATAAAAGAATTAGAAAACAAGGAGCATCAGCAGGAGAATCTTTTGAGGAGCATCATTAATCTGTTCGTTTATAACAACTGCGATTATTTTATTTATCTGGATGTGAAACAAAACAGCTATACCATGTTCAGCGGCAGCCGGTCGGGCACCCCCCTTCCTCCATCGGAGTGTTTGGATTACTCAACGGAGATTGTCAAATATGCCAATGATTTTGTAGTACCCGGGGACAGGGAGCATGTGATCAGGGAAATGCGGCTGAAGCGTGTCATTGAACAACTGGAACAATATGAAAAGCATGTCATTTACTGCGGTGTTGAGGATCCCATACGCGGCTACACAAGAAAGAAACTGGAGTATCGCTATTATGACCGAGATGAGCAGATGGTCCTTTTATCCAGAACCGACCTGACGGACCTTTATCTGGAGCAGCAGAGGCAGCAAAAGGAATTACAGGAGGCGCTGAAAACAGCGGAAGAAGCCAACAGGGCCAAGAGTCAGTTCTTTTCCAACATGTCCCATGACATCCGTACGCCTATGAATGCCATTGTAGGATTTGCCACCCTTTTGGAGAGGGAGGCATCCAACAAGGAGAGGGTGCAGGAATATACGGAAAAAATCCTTAACTCCAGCAAGCTGCTGTTATCATTGCTCAATGATGTTTTGGACATCAGCCAGATTGAAAGCGGAAAAGCCGTGCTGAATATCTCCATGATCAGTATTTTAGAATTGGTGAATGAACTGGATACCATGATACGTCCCCAGGCACAGGCACGGAAACAGGAGTTCCATGTGCAGATAGAGCCAATGGCACACCGGTATTTCTCAGGAGATAAAATACGCATCACCCAGGTTCTGATGAACATACTAAATAACGCGGTCAAATATACACCGGATGGCAGGCGGATTGACTTTATGGTCAGCAGTTCAATACATCGGGCCGATGATCAGGGGGAGATCTGTTTTGTGGTCAAAGATACCGGCATTGGAATTGCACCGGACTTTGTAAAAGATCTGTACGAACCTTTTTCCAGAGAGTCCAATCCAGTTGTGGACCGAATCCAGGGAACAGGGCTGGGTCTGTCCATAACCAAGGATCTGGTGGAGTTGATGGGCGGCGTGATTCAAGTGGACAGTGAGAAGGGAAAGGGAAGTACATTCACAGTCCGGTTCCGGTCACAGGTCTCCGAAGAAAGCAGCATTTCTCCCAGGACAGAAGGAAGAGAAGGGCAAAAAGCCGCCGCGGCCGGCTATCTGCCCTTGCAGGGAATCCGTGTATTGGCAGCCGAGGACAATGAACTGAATGCCGAGATCCTCTCAGAACTATTGCGCATAGCGGGCGCAGAATGCGAAATTGTCCCCAACGGACAGGCAGCGGTCCGGCGTTTTCAGGAATTACAGCCGGGCGGATGTGACCTGATCCTGATGGATGTCTGCATGCCGGTTATGGACGGATGTGAGGCAGCCTGCAGGATCAGACAGCTGGACTGCGAACAAGCCGGGACCATACCCATCATTGCCATGACCGCCAATGCCTTTACGGAAGATGTCAGGAAGGTATTGGATGCCGGGATGGATGCCCACCTTTCCAAACCTGTGGATGTGGAAAGACTGATCAGTACCATTCGGAAGTATGTGTATTCGTAGGTATTTGCAGAGCACGCGGATTCCGGTAAAAGGATCATTTCGCCCCATGTGCGGTTGCCAAATCAACATAACATTTGCTATGTTTTGTTATATAGAAAAGCCTGGGGATTTTTGTCCTCAGGCTTTATAACACATCTTTATATTGATCTAAAATACTGCGTCTTCATGACTGCTAACCTTTGCTTTTCCGGAAGGATCAGCAGTAATCCAATCACGGAGAATGGATCAGATCCTCCAGTGTGATCCCATCCAGATAATCGTTGATCAATGTGTCCAGCTTCTGCCACACCGGGCGGGAAAGACATGTTTCGCGCCGGGAGCATTCCCCAAAGGATTCCTCCACGCAGGCCACGGGCGCCAGACTTCCCTCTGTGAGGCGCAGGATCTCACCCAGGGTATACTCGCCGGGCTCCTTTGTCAGGCGGTAACCGCCGCCTTTTCCCCGCAGACCGGTGAGCAGATGATTTTTCACCAGCACCTTTAGTATGATCTCCAGATACTTTTCAGAAATATCCTGGCGGTTGGCAATTTCTTTTAATGGAACATACCGGTCCGTTGTCTGCTGGGCCAGGTCCAGCATGACCCGCAGTGCATAACGCCCCCTTGTGGAAATGATCATTCCATATCCCTCCCTCTGATGATCCAAATCTTATATTCCTATTATACAACACGGGAAATAGGAATATCAATAGCAAATATAATTATAAACCTATTGACAAAGTAGGTTTATAATATTATGATGTTTATAAACCAAGTGAATTAGTAGGTTAATATAATAAAACGAAAATAGCGGGAGATGGAGGACAACTATGTCAAATCAATTGCTGGAAATAAAAGGACTGTCTGTTCATGTGGAAGATAAAGAAATTCTTCATGGAATCGATCTGGAGATCAAAAAAGGGGAGACTCACGTACTCATGGGGCCTAACGGGGCTGGAAAATCCACCTTGGGCTACGCGCTGATGGGAAACCCGCGCTATGAAGTGACGGCGGGAGCGATCCGGTTTCAGGGAAAGGAGATCACCCGGGAGGCGCCGGACAAACGTGCCAGGGAAGGGATGTTCCTATCCTTTCAAAACCCTGTGGAAGTTCCCGGGCTGACGCTGGGAACATTTATCCGCAATGCCATGGAACAGCGCAGGGGAGCCAGGGTACGGCTTTGGGACTTCCGAAAAGAGCTGGAAAAGGCCATGGAGCTGCTGCAGATGGACCGGGCTTATGGTGACAGGGACCTGAATGCAGGTTTTTCAGGCGGTGAGAAAAAGAAGGCGGAGATCCTTCAGATGCTGCTCTTAAAGCCCAGCCTGGCGATCCTGGATGAGACGGATTCCGGCCTGGATGTGGATGCGGTCCGCACCGTGTCCCAGGGTGTAAAGGAGTACCAGAAGGACCGGGACGGAGGATTGCTCATCATTACCCACAGCACCCGGATCTTAGAATCCCTGCAGGTGGATAAGACCCACATCATGGTGGATGGCAGGATCGTAAAGACAGGGGACGCATCCCTGGTGGAACGGATCAACCGGATGGGGTTTGAACAATTTTTGGATGAGGCGGACCAGAATTCCCTGTGCCCGGAAAGGATGGAGGACAGCGATGGAAGAAAAAACATATGTAGATGATATAGACAGAAGCATATATGATATCCGGAATGAGGAAAGGGATTCCTACCGCATTGAGGAGGGGCTGAGTCCGGCCATTGTGGAACAGATCTCAAAGGAAAAAAAGGACCCTCTATGGATGGAATTGTTCCGCCTTCAGTCCCTGCAGATCTATAACAACATGAATATACCGGACTGGGGACCGTCCCTGGACGGCCTGGATATGAACCATATCGCCACCTATGTGCGTCCCAACACCGGTATGAGGGCTAAGTGGTCTGATGTGCCGGATGAGATCAAGGACACCTTTGAGCGCCTGGGGATCCCTCAGGCGGAGCGAAAGTCCCTGGCAGGGGTAGGCGCCCAGTATGACTCGGAATTGGTATACCACAATGTGCGCCGGGAGGTGGCGGAGCAGGGCGTGGTGTACACGGACATGGAGAGCGCATTAAAAGGCGGATATGGGGACATGGTGAAAAAACACTTTATGAAGCTGGTGAAGCCTTCCGATCATAAGTTTGCGGCCCTTCACGGAGCAGTCTGGTCAGGCGGTTCCTTTGTATATGTGCCGCCCGGTGTTACCGTGGAAATACCCCTGCAGTCCTACTTCCGGCTCAACGCCCCCGGAGCCGGGCAGTTTGAACATACGCTGATTATCGTGGACGAGGGCGCCAGCCTTCATTTTATCGAGGGCTGCTCAGCGCCCAAGTACAATGTGGCCAACCTCCACGCCGGATGTGTGGAGCTGTTTGTGGGCAGGAATGCAAAGCTGCGCTATTCCACCATTGAAAACTGGTCAAAGAACATGTACAACCTGAATACCAAGCGTGCCCAGGTGGAGGAAGGAGGGAACATTGAGTGGGTATCCGGTTCCTTTGGATCCCATGTTTCTTACCTTTATCCCATGAGTATCTTAAAGGGACGCGGCGCCAGGATGGAATTTACAGGGATAACATTTGCGGGACAGGGACAGAACCTGGATACCGGTGCAAAGGTGGTCCACGCCGCTCCGGAGACCACCTCCTACATAAATACAAGATCCATATCCAAAAGCGGGGGCGTAAGCACCTTCCGAAGCTCCGTGGTGGTAGCCAAGGGAGCAAAAAACAGCAAAGCCGCTGTTTCCTGCCAGTCGCTGATGCTGGACCGGATCTCCCGGTCGGACACCATCCCCGCCATGGATATACGGACCCCGGACGCGGATATCGGGCATGAGGCAAAGATCGGACGGATCAGCGATGAAGCTGTCTTTTACCTTATGTCCAGGGGAATGAGTGAGGAGGATGCCAGAGCCTTGATCGTAAGCGGTTTTGCGGACAATGTATCCAAGGAACTGCCTCTGGAGTATGCAGTGGAAATGAATAACCTGATCCGGCTGGAGATGAATGGGAGTATAGGGTAATGGGAGCGATAAGATCAATACGTTTGACAGGCTTGATGGGATCGCAGGTTTTCCCCGGAAAGCGGAAAGGAGGTCCCCTATGGGACTTGGACTAAATTTAAAAGTAAACAGGCTCCCTGCCAGGACATGGAACTGGCTGGACATGAATGAGGCAAGCCTGAAGCAGATAGAAGCAGGAGATGAACACACGGTCATAACAGAAGGGATTGCAAAAGAAGTTACGGGAACAGAGTCCTGGCAAAAGGAGTTCTCAGCCATCGCCACAGGAATGGGCGCAGATATGGACCGTCTGGCCAGGGAGGCCAATGTTTCCACCATACGGATCCAGTCCGCAGCTCAGTCTGCAGCTCAATCCGAATCTCAGTACGGATCCGGGTCCGGGGCATTCCAGGATAACAGGCGTGCAGCTCTTCACTTTGTCTTTGGAGACGGGAAAAAAAGTTTCCAGCCCGTGGAGATCCTTGTGAGGGAAGGGGAAATGCTGACCGTTGTCATGGATTTTACCTCCGCGCCTGAAGCCGGAGGTTTGGCGGCGGTGCAGACCCGGTTCAGGGTGCAGGCCAATGCCAGGCTTCGCCTGATCCAGATGCAGCTTCTGGGAAGCGGCTATACCATGCTCAATGATATAGGCGGAAGCTGTGACACAGGCGCCTCTGCGGAGGTGATCCAGATGTTTTTAGGCGGCGATAAGACCTATGCGGGCTGCCGGACCGATCTGTCCGGCAGGGAAAGCAGTTTAAATGTGGATGTGGGATATTTGGGCAGGGACGGCCAGCATTTTGACATGAACTATGTGGCGGACCATTGGGGAGAAAAGTCTAAAAGCCGGACCCGGGCCAAGGGTGTGCTTTCTGACAGGGCATTTAAACTCTTTCGCGGCACCATTGATTTTAAGGCCGGGTCCGTGGGAGCAGAAGGCGAGGAGACGGAGGATGTGCTGCTGATGGGTGAGGACGCAGTCAACCAGACCATACCCCTGATTCTTTGCGGCGAGGAAGATGTCCAGGGCAGCCATGGCGCTACCATTGGCAGGCTGGATGATGAACTGCTGTTTTATCTCTGTTCCAGAGGTATGAGCCGGCAGGCTGCCAATAAAATGATCACCCGGGCCAGGCTGGATGCTGTCTGCCGCAGGATGGAGGACGGGCCGGCCACACAAATGGTACAGGATTACTTAGAGGAGGTAATAGGAAATGAATCATAAAAATCAGTATCGCAATGATTTTCCCCTTTTAGCGGAAAATCCGCTGGTCTATTTAGACAGCGCGGCCACAGCCCAAAAGCCTTTCTGCGTAATCCAGGCGGAACGTGACTTCTATGAGCGTTACAATGCCAATCCCATGCGCGGTTTCTATGCCCTGAGCCTGGAAGCCACGGACCGGCTGGAAAAGGCCAGGGATGAAGTGAGGCGGTTTATCAATGCGTCATCGGCAGATGAGATCATCTTTACCAGAAATACAACGGAGAGCCTGAATTTGGCGGCTTACAGCTACGGGCTGTCCCATTTGAAGGCCGGAGATGAGATCCTGGTAAGCGTGATGGAGCATCACAGCAATCTGCTTCCATGGCAGATGGCAGCCCGGCAGACAGGGGCAAGCCTGCGCTTCCTTGAATGTGAGGAGGACGGCAGGATCACTCAGGAAAGGCTGGATCAGGCATTTTCCCGCCATACCAGACTGGTGGCCATCGCCCATGTGTCCAATGTGCTGGGCTGCGTCAATCCTGTTAAAGAGATCGTGTCCATGGCCAGGAAGCATGGAGCCGTGGTGGTTTTGGATGCGGCCCAGAGCGCTCCCCACATGCCCATCGATGTCCGGGCGCTGGATGTGGACTTTCTGGCATTCTCCGGCCACAAGCTCATGGGCCCCATGGGCATCGGAGTACTGTACGGAAAACGTGCGCTTTTGGAGGAAATGCCGCCCTTTCTCACCGGAGGGGAGATGATCGACTCCGTTACCAGGACCAACGCCGTATTTGCTCCGGTTCCCCATAAGTTTGAAGCGGGCACGGTCAATGCAGCCGGAGCGTGGGGGCTGAAGGCAGCCATGGATTACCTTAAAACCATTGGTTTTGATGAGGTGCACAGGCAGGAATCAGCCCTGACCACCGCGGCTCTGGAAGGACTCAGGCAAATTCCCCATGTACATGTATTAGGGTCTGAGAAACCGGAGGGGCACTGCGGCATACTGACATTTACCATAGATGGGGTCCACCCCCATGATGTGAGTGCCATTTTGGACTCTGACGGGATCGCTGTCCGCGCAGGCCATCACTGTGCCCAGCCGTTGTTTGAATATCTGAAGGTCAGCTCCGCAACCAGGGCCAGCCTTTGTTTTTACAATACCCGGGAGGAGATTGCCGCATTTTTAAGAAGTGTATCCGGGATCAGGAGGAAAATGGGATATGGAGAATAGGAATTTTTACAATGAGATACTGACGGAGCACAACCTCCGTCCCGCCCACAAGCACGACCTGCCGGACGCCAACCTGGTGCTGGAGGGTGTGAACCCCAGCTGCGGGGATGACATCTGGCTCAAGCTGAAGGTGGAGGAGGGCGTGATCCGGGACGGCGCTTTTGTTGGGGACGGATGTGCTGTGTCCCAGGCTTCCGCGGATATGATGCTGGATCTGGTGATCGGGAAAAAGAAGGAGGAGGCCGTGGAACTGGCTGAAAATTTCTTCAGCATGATCCGGGGAACGGCAAAGGAGGAGGAACTTCAGGCCCTGGAGGAGGCCTCGGTCCTGCGGGACATTTCCCATATGCCTGCCCGTGTAAAATGTGCGGTGCTGGGCTGGCGGACATTAAGTGAAATGTTGGAAGAGAATATAAAGTGAAAAAATCCTGGGGAACCGGTTCAGTTCCTCAGGATTTTCCATGTGCTTTTGCCGCTTTTCTTGGCCTGGTACATGGCGGTGTCCCCTTGTTCTTATTCACAGTCGGGTTCCAGGACATCTCCTGACACAGGATACCCATGTGAGATGTAAAAAGACGCGGCCCGGTGCGCGGTGCGGATGCACTTCTCAGGCGCCCATCCCTTTAATTTGGCATAACAGTAGCCTGCGTTAAAATTGTCGCCCGCACCGGTGGAGATCACAGGATGGTCCACATGCAGGGTTGGGATAAGGTACTCCTTTCCATGGACCAGGGAACGCGTAACTTTATTGGAATGGACAACGATCTCCGGGATCCGGAAGGTCTGCTGGAGCAAGCGTATGATCTGACCGCAATCAGATGCGCCAAACAGCCTTTTCCCAATCTGCAGGGCCTCATTTTCATTGACACTGAGGATCGCGTAACGGCAGGTTCCATATGTTTCCATGGTGTTAAGCATGGCCCGGATCTTGGTTTCATCATGGGAGGAGACATCGGCCGGGTCAAAAAATATGATGTCCTGTTCATCCTTCACAGTGTCCTCTCTTAATTGGGAAAAATACTCACAGAAGATTTCCTCCCACAATGTCTGCATAAAGTAGACCTCGCCCCAATTGAGAAAGGCCAGAAGATTGGATGCAAGGGCATCTTCTAAGGAAAATCCACAGCGGTCAGCCCCTTGGAGCAATGCTTTAAGGGGCTTTTTCAGGTCGGGCGCCGTGGGGCACATCATCACTTTCCCATCCTCAAATTCCAGCGCAAGTGTTTCCATGGGATCGGAAAAAGAGCATAATTCTTCCGGAGAGAAAGACTCTGCAAAAAGAGGATGAATGGTATCCGCTCCAAACATGCCTGCCAGTTTCACATTAATTCCCATCTGTTTTAAGGTGCGTCCAAAGATCGGACCATTGCCGCCTAGCCGGCTGGAAACCCGGTCCAGCTGGATGGAGCAGCTTTTCCCGCCTTTTCCTATTATGTATTGTCCCATGTCGCTGATGGTGGTGAAATAATCATAGCTGCGGCCCTGTACAGAAGAAATAGGCCTTAAAATCTGGTCAATATAACCATCAAATCCAATAAAAGCTGTTTTTTTCATACAAATTCTCCTAAAACAATTGACAAATATTATATACTTATAATATTATATGTTTATAAGGTTATGATATCTTATTATAGCACAGTATCTCTAATAACACAACAAATTACAGGAGGGTACAAAATGAAGAAGTATGCGGGTATGATCGTGGGAGGAATGGCGTTTACAATGGCAGCGCTGTCCGGGTGCGGGCAGAATGTAAAGGTGGAAACCACCGCGGCTGCGGTACAGACACAGACCGCTGCCGCTGAGACAAAAGCGGATGAATCTAAAACAGATGAATCTAAACCGACAGAAGGGGCGACATGGAAATTCAGTTGTTTTGACGCGGAGGGGACTCCTTATGTGGAAGCTTATAAAGCCATGTGGGATCGTGTTGAGGAGGAGACCGGCGGTAAGATAAAAGTTGAGATATATGACCTGGGACAGCTTGGAAATGAATCCGACCTTTTGTCCATGCTGCAGACAGGGGGAATTGACGCGGCACAGATCGGCGCCTCCCTGCTGGCAGGGTATGACGATGCATTTAATGTGGGGGACCTTCCCTTTATCTTTGATTCCTATGAACACGCGGACCGGTTTGCCAAGACTCCGGAAGCGGAAGAGATGTACGCAAAACTGGAGGATGACGGACTGAAAATGTATTATATGGGGATCATCGGATACAGGCAGCCTAATCTGGTTAAAAAGGTGATCAACTCCCCGGACGATTTTAAAGGCTTAAAATGGAGAGTTATGGATTCCCCCATCCAGATCAAGACCATGGAAGCGTTGGGAGCCAATCCCATGATCGTTGCATACAGCGAGATCTATTCAGCCCTGGATACAGGAGTGGTGGATGCGTGGATGAATGACGGTGTTGCCTTCAAGAACCTTTCTATTGCAGAGGTTGCGCCATATTATACGGATATGCCTTTGTTTGCCTCCACCCAGACCTGCATTGTCAGCAAAAAGTCTCTGGATGCGCTGGATGAGGAAACCCGCAATACGGTGGAGAGCATTTTGAAAGAGGATCTGCCGGGTGTTGTAAAAGCAGGGTGGGACCAGAATAAAGCCGGACTGGAAGACTTAAAGGCCAATGCCTTTAAAGAATATTCAGTGGTGGAAGATACGGCACCATACCTGGAAAAAGTGCAGGGTGTATATGATGATCTGGTAAAGGATTACCCCGATTGCCAGAAGTACATAGATGCGATCAACAGTGTCCGTTAGATGATGAGAGGAAGATACGATGCTGAAAAAGCTAAGCGATTTTATTTATAAAATAACCGGCGTGTTTATCTCAGTGGATTTGGCGGTTATCGTGGTTTTATCCTTCTCACAGGTGGTATCCCGGTATGTATTTTCATTTTCCATTTCGTGGGCCCAGGAACTGGTGACCTATCTTTTGGTATGGCTGGTTTTTATGGGATGCTGCATGGGGCTTAGGGACAATGAGGTGGCCGCGCTCACCATTGTGGTGGATAAGCTTTCACCAAACATGAAAAAGACGGCAAGGATCCTGGTGCAGGTGCTGCTGATCATGTTCTGTGTGGTGGGCTTCTGGGCGAACCAGGAGATCATTGCAAATATGTGGAATAAAAAAAGTTCCATCCTGCGCATGAATTTGGGCTATGTCTCATTAGCATTTTCTGTTTCAAATGTAATCATTATATTCAATGCGGTATTGGAGATCGGAAACATTTTAAAGTCACTGATAGTCAAGCCGGGAGAGGAGGACAAAGAATGAATATTGCGGTTATGTTTCTGATCTTTCTGCTGCTGATGGTCATCGGAATGCCCATTGCGTATTCCCTTGGGCTGTCTTCCCTTGCCTATCTGATCTCCAACGGACAGCCTCTGACCCTGATTCCCCAGAAAATGACCGTGTCCCTGGAAAGCTTTTTGTTCGTTGCCCTTCCTCTGTTCATTCTCTGCGGTGAGATCATGAATACCGGGGGGCTGACACGGAAGCTGGTAAATGTGGCAAGAGCTGTTGTGGGCCGCTTTAAGGGAGGGCTGGCCTATGTAAACGTGGTGGTGAGCATGCTTTTTGGCGGCGTCCAGGGCCTGGCAACCGCGGATACGGTTGCCATCGGTTCCGTGCTGATCCCGGCCATGACAGAGGAGGGCTACAGAAAGGATTTCAGCGTTGCGATCACCGTGGCGTCCTCTACCATTGGGGCCATCATCCCTCCCAGCCTGCTCTTTGTAATATACGGATCTGTCACAGGCGTTTCCATCGGAAAAATGTTTATGGGCGGCCTGATCCCCGGAATCTTACTGGGGCTGGGGCAGATGGTGTATGTCTTTTATCTTGGAAAAAGCAGGAAATACAAAGATTACATTCCGGTGGGTGAAAAACTCCCCTGGAAAACCTGCCTGAAATATTTGATCGAAGGCATTCCCACCATGATCCTGCCGCTTATTATTATCGGCGGTATTGTGGGCGGTGTGGTGACAGCGGCGGAATCCGCGGTACTGGCCGTGGTATATGCCATTATCCTTGGATTGGCGTCAAGGGAACTGAAACTCAGGGATCTGCCGGGGATTTTCTGGAAGTCGGCCAAGACGGTGGGGTCTGTCATGATTATTTTAAGCGCATCCACTATCTTTGCCTATATCCTGACACAGGAAAAGGTTCCTCAGATGGTGGTGAACATTTTGCTGAATATTACGGACAACCGGATCCTCCTTCTGCTGATCATCAATGTATTTTTACTGTTTGTGGGTACCTTTATGGATTCAACGCCTGCTGTTACGATCTTGGCGCCCATCCTTCTCCCTGTGCTCACACAGATGGGGATGAATCCTGTCCACATTGGGGTGTTTATGTGCTTTAACCTTATCATGGGACTGATAACCCCGCCGGTGGGTTCCTGTCTTTATCTGGCATCCGGGATCAGTCATATGTCGGTGGAAAAAATTTCAAAGGCCATGCTTCCTCTATATGGCGTTAACTTTTTGATTTTAATGCTGGTCACCTATATTCCAACCCTGTCACTTCTGATTCCCTCTATGCTGGGAATGGGATAAGGAAACTATACGGACAAAAAGGAGCAAACACATTATGACTGGATTTTATGAGGAAGTTATGACACAGCCGTCAAAGCTGGCCGGACTTTTGGAAATCTATAAACAGGAGGGCTATGAGACGGTCAGGGAAGCGGCTGCAATGATCACACAGGGAAACCATGTATATTTCGCAGGAATGGGGACTTCCCTGAACGTGGCTTCCTGTATACTTGGACGCCTGAGCCAACAGGTAAGCGCCTCGGCGCTGGAAGCAGGGGAGCTGCTGGAAATGCCCGGGCTGCTGAGAGAGGGAGATGTACTGGTGCTGATCTCCCAGTCGGGAGAAAGCATTGAGATCTGCCGGCTCTTTGAACAGATAAAAAGAAGGGTAAAGATCATCGGTATCACAAACAATGAAGGATCTGTTTTGGCCAAAAACAGCGACCTGGCGCTTTTTCTCTATGCCGGAACAGAAGAGAGCATTACAAATAAAACCTTTACCAACACCATGGCCGTCTTATACATGATCGAATCCGTGATCAATGGAAAAGATCTGAGTGAACTGGAAGAAAAGCTGTACTCAGCCATTCCCGTCATGGAAGAACTCCTGAAAACAGGGAAAGAGGAGATCCGGCAGTGGGCACAGCGGCTTTCCCCCGCAGACGTGATCCACTTTATCGGTGCAGGGGCGGCCGCGGCTTCCCTTGCCCAACAATCAGCTTTAATCTTCATGGAAGGGGCCCAATGCTCGGCAAGGGCATTTTCCGTGGGCGGGTTCAGACATGGCCCCATTGAGATCTGTTCTAAGCAGCACCGGGCGGTTTTATATCTCAGTGACGGAAAATATATGGAAAAGATATTGAATTTAGCCAGGGAAATGCAGTATTATGGTAGTGAGGTGGTAATCGTTTCCAATCAGTCCATGGATTTTGGATCCCATTTCTTTGTGGGCAGCATGGCGGAAGAAGGATTTGCGATGGCTGGTGCGCTTTTTATGGAGATCCTTTTATACCAGGTGGCGTCCATGAGAGGTGTGGCAGCCGGGGAATTCCATATTACCAATAAAATATGTAAAAAGGAATAATAAATCTTATGAAAAAGTTAGAACGGGAAGGTCCATTGACATTAACCTATCAGTTGACGGAAGAATTAAGGAAACTGGTAATGACCCAGTACAAACCGGGCGATCTGTTTTTAAGCGATAAGGAGATCGTAGAAAAGTATGGGGTCAGTGTGATCACTGTGCGCAATGCGGTGGAAAATCTTGTGTCCGAAGATCTGCTGGTCAGAAAAAGGGGGAAGGGCACCTTTTTGACGGATAAAAAGATTTCCAACAATATTACGGTACTGCAGAGCGGGACTGAACTGTTCAAAGCAATGGGAATCGAAAGCACCATAGAACTCATATCCGCGAAGCAGATCAAGGCGGATCATCTCCTTTCCAAACGGTTTGAAGTTCCCTTTAAGACGGAATTATATAAACTTGTAAGGGTCAGGAAGATTGCCGGGATTCCCTACAGCATAGAGACAAATTACTTTACAACGGAAACCTGCAGGGATATCATTCATTTATATCAGGGGAATTCCCTGTACGCATTTTTAAAGGATACGTATGATATCTGTGTGCTTAAATCACATGAGACATATAACGCGGTGCTGCTGGATGAGGAGCATGCAAAGCTCCTGGATCAGAAAAAGAAGTCCCCTGCATTTCGTATGGAAGGCAGGGTCTATGACCAGTACGACAGGCTGATATCCCTGGAAGAGAGTATTTACAGGGCTGACAAATATGAGATCGTGGTTGATACGGACGCCGGACAGCACCGGGCCACTTATGTGATCGGGGAGTGACGGCTGCAGACATAATAAGGCGTACTCTTGGAGTTTCCAAGGGTGCTCGAATATGTATTGGAGGAAGTTATGGGCAAACATTTTCAGGGAATCATGGTCCCTGTCTTAACGCCGTTTGACATCAACGGCGAAATAGCGATCAATGAATTTAAGGAGCACCTGCTGTTTCTGCTGGAACACCAGGTGGATTCCCTCCTGATCCCAAGCGGAACAGGGGAATTTGCTAACCTGACATTTGAGCAGAAAAGGCAGTTAATAAAAGCTGCTGCAGACACAATAAAAAAACGGGTGCCTCTTGTGGCGCTGATCAGCGACTGTTCCACCGCAAATGTACTGGAATTACTTAAAATGGCCCAGGAGGAAGGGGCGGACGAAGTAATGCTTACCCCTCCCTATTATTCAAGGATCGACCAGAGGGCCATACTTACGTTTTACCAGACAATTGCCGACAAGGCAAAGGTGCCCCTGTGGATTTATCAGCAGCCGGGGGAAACCAAACTGAGCCTGGATCCTGAAACTGTGATGGCTTTATCAAAGCATCCCAACATCTGTGGAATCAAGGTGGCATGCGGGGATGATTTCTTTTACTTTACCAATCTTGTACATACAATGAAGGGCGATCCTGAGTTTTCCGTCTTAAATGGGGAAGACTACTGTACGCTTCCCTCATACTGTGTGGGCGGGGACGGCTCTGTCTCCTCCATAGCCAACGTGATACCCGGAGAGCTTACAGGCATTTGGAGCGCCCACAACCAAAAAGATTATGAGAAGGCAATGGCCCTGCAGGATCGGATCATGGAGTACTGCACCTTCCTGGAGATGGTTGACACCGGCGCATATCAGAGCGCATGCAAGACGGCTCTGCGGGAGATGGGCCTGTACAGTACCAACAAGGTCAGCCGCCCCTTTGTGGAGGTGCTTCCACAGGAAGAAATGAATATCATAAAAAGGATAAAGGAAATGAACCAATCATAAAAGATCCCAAAGCCTCCGGCGGATTTGCCCCGGAGGCTTTCTATGTTATACGGCTCATCACATACAACTCCTGCACCAAAAAAATATTTGTATTTGCCTCAGGTTATGCTATACTGATTTAAGGAAATAATGCAGGAATTCAGATAGATGGAGGGCGGATGAAAAAACATTCAGGCATTCTGATCATGGTTTGGATATGTACCGTATTTATGGCATTGGCCATACCTACGGTATCTTATGGACAGAAAAACAGTAACCCTGAGATGCTTCGCGTTGGTTTCTTTCAATATGACGGTTATCATGAGATGGATGACATGGGAAATAAAAGCGGCTATGGTTATGAGGTCCTGCAGCTGCTGGCCCGATATGAAAACGTCACTTACGAATATACAGGATATGAAAAGAATTGGTCCCAGATGCTTGAGATGCTGGAGGCCGGTGAACTTGACCTTCTTACATCAGCGGAGAAAACATCTGAGCGGTTGGAAAAATTTGATTTTTCTGAGCGTGACATAGGTTCCAGCAGCACCATTTTAACGGTTAAAGCCGGCAATGACAGACTGGTGGCAGGTAATTACGCCACCTATGACGGAATCCGTGTGGGAATGATCGCTGACAACAGCAGAAATGACCGCTTTGCAGATTTTGCCAGGGAACATGGATTCAGCTACGTCCCTGAGTATTTCATATCGGAACAGGAGTTGACAGATGCCCTTCAAGACCAAAGGATAGACGCTGCCCTGACCAGTAATCTCAGGACATTAAGAGATGAATGGATTTTAAATGTGTTTGAAACGGTTCCCTTCTATGTGATGGTAAAAAAAGGGGATTCCCACATACTGTCCATGGTAAACAATGCTATTGAGAAATTGGATATGGATTCGCCTAAATGGAGGGATGGACTTTACAGTAAATACTATCAGAGAGGCATGGGCGAGCAGCTTCATCTGTCAGTGGAGGAGCGGGAGTTTTTAAACGACCAGAAGGGCACTGTGTTTAAAGTTGCAATGAACCCGGACCGCTATCCATATTCCTGGTTTGAGGACGGAACGGCGAGGGGGATCATGCCGGAACTGTTTGCTGAGATAGCCAGGAGGGCAGGCATCCGCTATGAGATCATAGAGACAGCCAGCCGCCCAGAGTATGTGGACCTGCTAAGTTCACATAAGGCGGATCTGTGTATGGACATTCATGACGATTTCTCCAAGGCGGAATCCATGGGGATGAAGATCACCGACAGTTATTTATTAACCGATTTTTCCTGGGTCGTCCGCAAAAATTTTCACGGGACAATGGAACGGGTGGCAACCATTGGCCCCAGCGCTGCAGCTACCACGGTTTTGCCTGAACTGGTGGGAGATGCCCAGGTCCTTTATTTTGACTCGGTGGCAGAATGCCTCAATGCGGTGCGCAGCGGGAAGGCGGACGGTTACTATACATATACCTTCCAGGCGGAACGGTTTGTGTTTGATGATGTACACAATGAACTGGCAACCGTGCTCACATCCCACTATGAACGTTTCAGTATTGGCGTTGGTCATCATCTGGATTCCAATCTGCTTACGATTCTGAATAAAGGCGTAAACAGCCTGGATGCTTATTATTTGGAAAATGTAACCCGGAGGAATACGGAATTCGGAGAGCGTCCCATGAGTCTCACCAGATTGTTCTACGAGTTTCCCCAGTTGATGGCGGCCATGTTCCTCTTTCTGGCCGTAATCGCGGTTTTATGTACAGCCACTATTGTGCAGAGACGGTATCACCGGAGGCTCAGACTGGCCCTGCATGATGCGGAAATAGCCAATCAGGCCAAGACCGATTTCCTGGCCAATGTATCACACGATATCCGTACTCCCATGAACGCGATCATCGGGATGGCCACCATTGCCGGGATGGAAGAGGACAATGTGGACCAAATGCGAAGATGCATACGCCAGATCAAAAAATCCTCCATCCACCTGCTTGCCATTATCAATGATGTTCTGGATATGAGCGCCATCGAGAAGGGGAAGTTTACCGAGAAGAGGGCACCCTTTCAGATCACAGAAAGGCTAAGCGGACTTGCCGGTATCGTGGAGCAGCAGACCAAAGACAAATCGCTGAGATTTGAGATGGACATGTCCGGTCTCCTCCATGACCACGTGATCGGGGATGGGGATCACTTAAACCGCATTGCCATGAACCTGATCAACAATGCTGTAAAATTCACAAAAGCCGGCGGGTGGATCAGGGTAAGCTTGACGGAACAGGAATGGGATCAGGAAAATATGGCCGCATACCAGCTGAATGTCAGCGACAATGGAAGGGGCATGAGCAGAGAATTCCAGCAGCGGCTGTTTGAGCCGTTTGAACGGGAGCACAGCAGCACGGACAGCAAGCTGGAAGGAACCGGTTTAGGACTGTCTATTGTCAAGCATATCGTGGATATGATAGGCGGGGAGATCCAGGTGGAAAGCGAGCTGGGAAAGGGGACTGAGATAACGGTTTCATTCCGCCTTGAGATCGATACCTGTCCGGCTGAAACAGAAAAGGAGAGATCAGAAGCACCCCTTTACAATGACAAGCGAGTCCTGCTGGTTGAAGACAATGAAGTGAACAGGGAGATCGCAGCCACCATTTTGTCACACGCCGGACTCACGGTTGACACTGCCTCCGATGGCTTGGAGGCAGTGGAGATAATGGAATCAATGGAAAAGACGGGCCCGGGAACGTATGACCTTATCTTTATGGATATTATGATGCCGCGGATGGATGGATATGAAGCATCCCGCCGCATACGCAGCCTGGGAGTATCAACCCCCATTACAGCCATGACCGCAAACGCCTTTGCGGAGGACCGGAAAAAGGCAATGGAAGCCGGGATAGACGAGTATCTGGCAAAGCCTCTTGAGATGGAAGAACTTTACCGGGTGTTGAGGAGATTTTTGGGGTAGGAGAAGGATAACCCGGAGATCAAGGACATTGCCGACTGGATTTTCAGTCTTCCCTAATATCCGATTTCTGATATTACCCGCAGACTAAGCAGAATAAAAAAAGTAAAAAACCGTATTCACAGGAAATGTTGTGGATGCGGTTTTTTGATTCCGAAACATACCGGAAAATAACCCCCCGGTTTTTTGATGAATAAATATACCTTACAATAAAGAAACTAAAAAGGTCATATTAAAAGATTAGTGTATTCTCGTAAAGCAGGATGCTAAGGAGACTTTGGGAGTACACGACCATGAAACGGAGGTTGTTATGGAAAAAGAACGGCTTATTAAGGAGTTTGCGGATTATCTGCAGATGGAGGAGAAATCAAATGCCACAATCAGCAAATATTTGCACGATGTGGCGGAAATGTTGGATTTTATGGATGCTGGGAAGTTTGGGGAAATAAACAAAGAAATGCTCATACAGTATAGGCAGTATCTAAGCACACAGTGCAGGGCACAGACAGTGAACGGAAAATTATCAGCAGTGAACTCGTATTTAAGATATATGAACATGGAGATGTATAAAGTCAAATTCCTGAAGGTCCAAAGAACGGCATATGTGGATGAAAAGAGGGAGATGACCGAGTGCGATTATAAGCGGCTGCTGGAAACCACCATCCGCCAGGGAAAGACCCAGATGTATTTCCTTATGCAGGTTCTATACGGCACCGGCATCAGAATCAGTGAACTTCCCTATGTAACTGTGGAAGCAGTGGACCAGGGAAAAGCGGAAATATATTTGAAAGGAAAGTACCGGGTGATTATTTTTCCAAGAAATCTTGTTAAAAAGCTGAAAGAATATATAAAAAACATGAAAATACAAAGCGGCTGTATTTTCAGGACCAGGAGCGGACGGTGTCTGGACAGAAGCAATATATGCCATTCCATGAAAAAGATATGCCAGGAAGCAGGGGTGGAGAAATCAAAAGTATTTCCCCATAATTTCCGTCACCTGTTTGCTAAAAGTTTTTACGCGATTGAAAAAAACCTGGCTCATCTGGCGGACATCCTGGGCCATTCCTCCATTGAAACAACGCGGATCTATGTGGCAGCCAGCATAAAACAGTATGAAAAGGTGATGAACCGGATGAACATTGTGGTGGACGAAAAAATACCACAGAATATTCATTCTGCGGTCAGCCAAATTATGGAAATACCACAGAATATTCATTCTGTGGTGCCATGTCAACATATTTAAATAATTAGGACTTAGACTCCTTGTATTTTATAACAAAAACTGGATGGAGTCAATATACATACACTTATTTTTCTCAAACCAAACAGACCGGGAAGGAAAATATATGCTTGCCGGCCTGTTTGTGCGTCAAAAAATACAATTGTTGTTTTTTCAATATACGAAACATCCCCCCATGTCCATCTCAACCTTGAAAAATACTATGGAAGTACCGCAGAATGAATAGTCTGTGGTAACCAAAATCAAATGTCGTGTCCGATTAAATATAAGGAATCCCAGGCGGTTCTGAGTATAGAAAGGAAGATGTATGGACGCGGGAATGCTTGAAGACTACATCATTGCGGAAGACGATATCCCAAGGGACGGCGGAAAATATCCCGAATATACAGCCACCATGTTTATTGTGATCGAATGTTATTACAACAGTATAGCAAAAGGCTATCTGCAGACGTTTTACCAGGAGCAGCCGTTCCCCTTCTTTGGCCTTGACAATATGCTGATACAGCTTGAGCGCATTATGGACATGGCAGGTGTGCCGAGCAAGTGTAATGAATACAGGCATATGGTGAATATTTCTTCTGCAAGAAAAACAAAAAAAGATTTACCACACATGGAATCTGATCAAAAATTTCAGCCTGTTAAATTCAATCCCAACAACATATGCGCGGCCAAACATCTTTTTTCCATCAGAGTATATTCCAGGCGGAACGCAAGTATTCAGGGCATACTGAGAAATGCTAAAAAGCAGATGAGTTTCAGAAGCGGGATCGATGTGATCCGAGGGATCCATGAATGCATGAGCGAGGTGCTGGAGGAAGGAAATCATGTTGAATAAAGGATGGATCGATATACATGCCCATGTATTGCCTGGAGTGGATGACGGGGCGCGGGACTGGGAGGAATCCAGGGCACTGTTAAAGCTGGCATATGACCAGGGGATACGGCACATCATAGCTACCCCTCATTATACATATAAGCAGGATGTGGAAAAACTTCAGGATTTAGGCTCACGCCTGGATCTGGAAGCAAAATCCATTGCACAGGATTATGGGATCAGCCTTGGGCAGGAGATCATGTATTTTGAAAGCCTTACAGCTTATCTGGACCAGAATAAAGCACTTACCCTGGCCGGAAGCAGATATGTGCTGGTGGAATTTGAACCATCGGACAGCCTGGGCAGGATCCAAAGGGCAGTGCGCCAGTTGATACAGGCTTCCTATTTTCCTGTAATCGCCCATGTGGAGCGTTATACATCCCTTAACCATCTGGAGGATTTGGCGGAATTGGTTGAATGCGGGGCATATCTTCAGATGAATTCCCGGAGTCTGGATGGCGGATGGACGGATCAACGTGCCAGGAGGTGTAAGCGATGCTTAAGAAAAGGGATCATTCATTTCATTGCCACTGATATGCATAATCCATGGAACCGACCACCGGACATCAAAAATGCAATTTCATGGATTGAACGCAATATAGGGGGGAACACAGCGCTTCAGGTGACCATGATAAATCCTGAATTCATTCTTCTGGACAGAATGATATAGCAAAAGAAAGTATGGAAAAGGTAACAGCAATGGAAAACAACATATATGAAGATCGGAACGAGAACGAAATTGAAATTGATGTATTGGAGTTATTGTTTGTATTTAAGAAAAAAGCATGGGTGATCATTTTGGCCGCGTTGGCGGGATGCCTCGGATCCGGTATATACAGCAAAATGATTTTAAAACCGGTGTATACGTCCACCTCCATGGTGTATGTACTGTCAAAGGAGACAACTTTGACCTCCCTGGCCGATCTGCAGATAGGAAGCCAGCTCACAAAGGATTACAGTGTAATGATCACCAGCAGGCCTGTTTTGGAACAGGTGATTGAAAATCAGGGGCTGAATCTATCATACACCCAATTAAAAAATATGATACGCATCTCCAACCCTGCCGATACAAGGATCCTAAACATGTCAGTATCAGACACTGATCCGGTAAGAGCCAAGGCCATTGTAGATGCGGTGGCCAAGGCGTCCTCAGATTATATTGGGGATATTATGGAAATGATCCCGCCTAAGATCATAGAGAACGGTGTGGTTCCCTCTGTCCCTACGTCCCCTAATATAAAGAAAAACGCGGCGCTGGGAGGGCTGGCCATGATCGTGGCAGCCTGCGGTATCATATCCCTCCGGGTTATTATGAACGATACCATACGCTCTGAGGAAGATGTGTCCCGGTATCTGGGAATCAGTGTTCTGGCCGCCATACCTGAAAATGGGGAAGCGGAAAATAATCCGTTGGTCCAAAAAAACAAGCGAAAGAAAAGCCGGAAAAAACAGAAGCCCATATCAAAAAAGGGCTGAGAGGAGAGAGACAAGGTATGGATCAAATATTAAATCTGAAAAATACAGGGGAGAAGAATTATCATTTTGAAGAGTCCATCAAAACGCTCCGGACCAATATGCAGTTTTGCGGAAGCAGCCTGAAAACCATCATGTTCACAAGTTCACTGCCCAATGAGGGAAAAAGTGAGATTACATTTTCAGTGGCCGCCTCTCTTGGCAGCATAGGAAAAAAAGTATTGATGATCGATGCGGATATACGAAAATCTGTACTGATAAAAAGGTATGAGATCAAGGGCAATCCCAATGGGCTCTCCCAGTATCTCAGCGGACAAAAATCCCTGGATGAGATCTGTTATGCCACTGACGTGGAAAATTTTGACATCATCCTTGCTGGTCCCTATTCCCCAAATCCGGCTGAACTGTTGGAAGACTCATTGTTCCGGGAATTGTTGGAAAAAGCTAAGGAAAGATATGACTACATCATCATTGACACACCGCCAATGGCAAATCTCATTGACGGGGCCATTATTGCTAATCAATGTGACGGGGCAGTCATTGTAATAGAGAGCGGTACTATCAGCTATCATTTGGTCCAGAAAGTAAAAGGTCAATTGGAAAAGAGCGGGTGCCGTATTTTGGGAGCTGTGTTGAACCGGGTAGACAAGGAATATGAGAATGGATATTACAAAAAATATTATGGTAAATACTATGGGAAATATTACAGAAATACCGGTGGGGGGGGGGATAGAGGCATAAGTCTATGGACAGAAATGGGTAATAACATATATGAAGCAAACAGAAAACAGGAAGAATCCAAACCATAAGAATTGGAAGAAGGCGGTTGTTGCATTCCTCTCACTGCTGACTCTGTTTTTTATTCACAACACAAGCCGGTTGTATGCTGAGAAGATGATATCGGCGGAAGATGTGGCTCAGTGGCGCCGGGAACAGGCTGAAGACAACCTGGAAAGCGAATCGCAAAAGATTGAATACCAGGGAAAAATATACCGCCGAAACGCCCATGTAAAAGCCATACTGTGTATGGGTATAGACAGGCCCCAAAACCTGAAGGAACCCACAGTTGCCGGCTCAGGAGGACAGGCTGATGCAATTTTCCTTGTTGCTCAGGACATTGCCAGGGATAAGGTGAGGATCCTTATGATACCTAGGGATACCATGACGGAGATTACGCTGACTGATTTAAGCGGAAATATTCTGGGACGGGATATTCAGCACCTGACCTTAGCCTATGCCTATGGAGACGGCCGGGAAAAGAGCTGCCGGTACATGGCGGAAGCGGTCAGCAATCTGTTGGGAGGGCTGTCCATTGACGGATACATGGCAGTCAGCATGTCCGCCCTGCCGGTGATCAATGACGGGGTTGGGGGCGTTGCCGTAACCATAGAGAATCAGGGAATGGAACAGATTGACCCTGAATTTATCTGCGGAAATACAGTCACTCTCATGGGCAGGCAGGCGGAAGCATACATCCGTTACAGGGATACCGGGAAAGCCCAAAGCGCACTGGACCGTGCGGAACGGCAGAAATCTTATATACAAGGATTCCTGCGGGCTGCCGTGGAAAAGGCTGGAAAGGGTGACAGCTTTGTGCCGGGAATCATGAACGACATATCACCCTATATGGTAACGGATATGTCAAAAGACAGATACATGGATATGGCGCTGGCCTTTTTAGGCAGCGGGCAGGATGTGGGAGCCGCAGATATGATCACACTTCCCGGCCAGGCAAAGGAGACTCCGATCTATGACGAGTACCATCCTGATCAGGCAGGGATACAGTCTGTTATTTTGGATATGTTTTACCGGCAGGAATGAATACTAATCTGAATACTAAGCTTGTATACACCGGTAAAAAGAGATGAAAATAGGTATGTAATAAATACTTATTATAAATAGCTGATGTTAGAAAGGAAGGGAAGAAATGATGAAAAAAAGGATTGCAGCCATGGCATTAATTGCTGCACTTGCAGCGTCACAGACAGTATGCTCCTATGGAGCCAACAGCCCGGGTACAGGCCCGGTGATCGGGGATAACAGCGGGGATAGTGAGTATGACATCGGGGAGCGGGTGGATAGCGTTACGGGCGGTGGTTCCACATCAGGCAGTTCTTCTGTAACCGGATCCGGGCAGGGAGCCAATGCGGTTGAAATTGGCGTTGGACAGACTGCAGGCGAGACAGCGGTTACCACAAACAGCAGAGGTCAGGCCGTTGTGGGAAATACGGCACTTGAGTTTGTACAGGGAGGGGGCGGCGCTGTAGCAGGTCTTCCCGAAATTGCCGTAAACGCAATCAATGGCATTAATAATGGCCAGCCTTTAAACCAGGTGGTTCCAGGTGTGGATTTGACCGGGTATAACGCACTTGTGGGAACACATGCCATCGTCACAAAGGATGCAGCAACCAATACGGAAAAGGCCGGTCTGGTGGAAGTCCCGCTGTATGTTCCAAACCTGGTTGACGGACTGGGAGAGGTGCAGGTTCTTTTTTACAATAACCTGACAGGTACCTGGACCTTGATCCAGCCAAACAGGATCGATACCGCATCCAAGATGCTTTGGTTTAATATTCCCAATTCAGGCACTCTTTCCGTAATCTACAAACGTTAAGGCCCTGTACAACGGCACAAAAGGGGATTATGAAAGTGAAAGGTAAAAATAAACTGGATTTAGAAGCGTACCTGCCCCACAGCAAGCGTGTGAGGATGAGGATACTTTGGGTATATGACATGGCAATGGTCTGGATCTGTACATGCCTTGCCCTTGGACTGCGATTTGACTTGAGTTTGTCTTTAATTCCCATTGAGTATGCCAGGGAAGTGTGGAAATACGGCTTACTTCAAATGGCAGTGGTATCCCTTGTTTTTTATGCAGGGCATCTTTATGCCATTATGTGGGGTGTATCAGGAATCCGTGAAATGCTGCAGGTGGTTTTGGCTTGTCTGGCTGCTGCCCTGGCACAGTCTGTTGGGATCCTTATGTTTGAAGTGCGCATGCCAAAAAGTTATTACATTTTGTGGTTTGTTCTGATAACATTTGCAGCCATGAGCGGACGTGCCAGTTTTCAGGTGCTTCAAAAGATAATAAACCGGATCAACCGCTTTCTTGAAAAAAACAGGCCTGCGCGGGTAATGATTGTTGGAGCAGGGCAGGCAGGGGCATTAATATTAAAGGAAATGAAAACCAGTGAAAAATTCCATGGATATCCTGTTTGCATGGTAGATGACGACAAGGACAAACTTGGACGTGTCATAGATGGCGTATCCATTGCAGGCAGCCGTGAGGATATAGGAAAACTTGTCCGGGATAAGGCAATTGACGAAATCTATGTGGCGATTCCCACGGCTTCCCCGGAGGATATAAGGGATATTTTAAAGATCTGCCAGGAAACAGGATGTCAGGTTAAAATGCTTCCCGGCGTATATCAGCTTATCAATGGGGAAATTACGATTTCAAGATTTCGTAAGGTGGAGATAGAGGATCTGCTGGGCAGGGAGCCTGTCCAAACCAATCTGGATGAGATCATGGGTTATGTAAAAGGTAAGGTGGTCCTGGTCACCGGCGGCGGAGGCTCCATTGGAAGCGAACTGTGCAGACAGTTGGCAGGACATCAGGTAAAACAGCTTATCATATTTGACATATATGAAAACAATGCCTATGAGATCCAGCAGGAACTCCGGCGCATATACCCTCAGCTGGACCTGGTGGTTTTGATCGGATCTGTACGCAATACAAACAGGCTGGAAGATCTGTTCCGTACATACAGACCTGACATTGTATATCATGCAGCTGCCCACAAGCACGTGCCTCTCATGGAGGACAGCCCCTGTGAAGCCGTTAAAAACAATGTGATGGGAACCTATAAGACGACCAGGGCCGCCATCAAATATGGAGTCAGGCGTTTTATCCTGATCTCCACAGATAAAGCGGTAAACCCGACAAATATCATGGGAGCAAGCAAACGTCTCTGCGAGATGATTATACAGATGAGCAATCAAAAGAGCAGGACCGAGTTTGTTGCAGTGCGCTTTGGAAATATTCTGGGAAGCAACGGAAGCGTGATCCCATTATTCAAACAGCAGATAGAAAACGGCGGCCCAGTGACAGTTACCCATAAGGATATCATACGCTATTTCATGACGATTCCGGAAGCCGTAAGCCTGGTGATACAGGCCGGTGCCTACGCAAAGGGCGGAGAGATCTTTGTACTGAACATGGGGAAGCCGGTAAAAATTCTGGACATGGCTGAGAACCTGATCCGTTTATCCGGCTACGAACCGTACAAGGATATAGACATCTGCTTTACAGGGCTAAGGCCAGGTGAAAAGCTGTATGAAGAACTTCTCATGGATGAGGAAGGACTTCAGAAAACAGAAAATGAGCGGATATTGATAGGAACACCCATCCAGATGGATTATGAGCGGTTTGAAAAAGCGCTTAACCGCCTGGGGGAAGCTGCCCAGAATGAAACAGGGAATATACGGCAGATGGTTTGTGATCTGGTGCCGGAATACCATTATAAAGGTTCGGATGCGGATATTGCTGCGTCAGAAGCCGCAGCTGGTTTGGAACCCGGTGTTGCAGTGTTAAATGCGGACAGGCCTTTTATTCACAAAAGAATCGCAATGTATAACATGGGAGGCAAGTAGAGGGGAGAAAAAGGGTATGGACGCAGAATTGTCGCTTTGCCGCATTCTGGGATCATACCTGTTATATTGTTAAGCTATATCTGTGGAAAGAACATTACCTGCTTTGGTTGCTCCAAGGCATCGTAATCCTGTCCATGGAATGGCGAAGCCTGCCCTATTTAATCAATGCTGTCTAATCCAGATTGAAATTTCTCAATTAGATCATGGAACATATTTGGAGGATTGGAGATGGAAAACTGGTATGCAGTACAAGTTAGAGCCGGAAGGGAAGAAGCAGTACTGCAGTTAAGTAAAAAGATGATAGATGAATCTGCTTTGAAGGAGTGTTTCATTCCATACTACGAACGTATGAAGCGCTTTCAAGGGGAATGGCATAAGGAACAATATATTTTATTTCCGGGATATATCTTTCTTGTTACAGAACAGGTGGATGTACT
>Ga0129310_1000076_pt1 | contig 127287 bp, 108 predicted proteins | sample Go1ome_2_FD_94433 | JGI IMG/M metagenome (GOLD analysis project Ga0129310, IMG submission 94433) | Western lowland gorrila individual fecal microbial communities from Wisconsin, USA - Go1022A metagenome | ecosystem: Host-associated > Mammals > Digestive system > Large intestine > Fecal... | reverse complement strand
TCTCACGCCGATAAGCGGGGAATGGGTACTTACCCCAAAATCGCCGTAAGCGTTGAACACCAGCTGCTTGTCTGCGCCGTAATCCAGCATATCCACAGAGTACAGGTGTTCCAGCCTGTTCCACCGATATTCCGGGTCGACCCAACCTCTGTAATTGACGAATACGACGTAATCATATGATTTGGGTGTGTCAAGAATTGTTTCCAGCACAACAAACGCCTCTTCTGCTCCGTCGCCGTCAAAATCGTTGATATACGCGCCTTTGACACGAATGTCGAGCATGCCGTCTGAGAGCCAATCGCCAAGGGTATCATCGCCGTCGGTGGAATATTTCACCGTAATATCGACTGCCGACGGATTATCATTTATCCACCGGGACACCATCTTGTATCTGTCGGATTTTTTTACTGCTTCTACTGCGATATCTGTGAAATAGGCGTACTTCTCATGCGCTGTATCCGACGGAATATTCTTGATATAGTCGTAATCGACGAAAATGTTGTTTTCAGAAAGCTGTACCATCTGTGGATACGCTTCTTCGTCCATGTTATACAGCCTTCCGACCGAACCGCCTGACGGAAACTTTTCGAGAGTATCATCGTTACTCTCCGCAGTCTGCTGCTCCGGCTCCGATGTGTTTTCAGAAGAAGCCTGTGCTGTTTCAGCAGTGTCCTGCTCCGTTTCCGCAGTTTCTTCTGCGGAAATCGGGGCAGGGGAGCTGTTTTCTGTAACCGGGGCGCTGCACCCCGAAAGGAGTAATGCTGATATGACTGCCGGGGTAATGCCTCTGCGAAAGTTCATACCAACGCCTCCCGTTAATCTCTTTCCAGTGCGGAAATACCGCTTCTGACCATCTTGACGATGCCGAACGGCTTTAACAGACTGATGAAGCTGTCTATCTTCTCGGGCTTGCCGGTGAGTTCCAGCATAATGCTGTCCTCGCCGATATCCACTGACTTGGCGCGGAACAGGTTAGCCACCTCGACGATACCGCGTCTGTCCTCAACGGAACGACCCGCGCGGACGATAACGTGCTCGCGGCATACGGCGTCGGTGAGTATCTTGACTTCCTTGACGTCGTGGAGCTTCATGAGCTGGTTCTTTATCTGCTCCAGGACCTTGAGATCACCGGCAACCACGATAGTCAGCCTGGAGATCTCAGGGATCTCTGTTTCGGCTGCGTTAAGGCTTTTGATGTTGAAGCAGCGTCTGCTGAACAGGCTGGAAACACGGAGCAGCACGCCTTCGCTGTTATTTACTTTTACTGATAATACGTATTCCTGCATGATCACGCCTCCAGGTCAATTGATGTGATGGGATTTACGACCGGCTTTCCGGCAGGTATCATCGGCAGAACGTTGATGTCCCTGTCAATGCGTACTTCTATCATTACCGGCGCGGACTTGGAAATCTCCAGCGCTTCTCTGAGTACAGGCGCGATCTCCTCTGTCTTTTCGATAACGAAAGTCTTTATGCCGAATGCTTCACCAAGTTTTACATAGTCGATGTGACGTGCGTCCAGCGTGGTTTCTGAGAAGTGCTTGCTGTAGAAAAGGCGCTGCCACTGGCGTACCATGCCGAGTACATTATTATTGATCACGATTTCTACAATATTTATACCGTGCGCGGAAGCTGTAATGAGTTCGTTGAGGTTCATCGCAAAGGAACCGTCGCCTGCCATATTAACAACGGTCTTGTCGGGATTTCCGGTCTTTGCGCCGATCGCTGCACCCAGACCGAAACCCATGGTGCCGAGTCCACCGGAGGAAACGAAGCTGCGGGGATTTTTGCACTTGTAGTACTGCGCAGCCCACATCTGTGTCTGACCGACTTCCGTTGTGATGATGGCTTCGCCGTTAGTCTGGCGGTCGAGTTCTTCTATAACAGCCTCGGGAGTTACAGGGAGCTCGGGTGTGCCCTGCTGAACAGGCTCGCCGAAATCCTTACCGAGAATTTCTGCGCTCCACTCCGGGTGGGACTGCTGCGTGATTTTCTCGTTGATCGCAGCGAGAACTTCCTTGACGTCGCCGGTAACGGTAGTTGTTACGTCAACGTTCTTGTTGAATTCAGCAGGGTCGATGTCGATGTGAATGATCTTTGCCTGCTTGCCGAATACGGAAGTATCACCGGTCACGCGGTCGGAAAAGCGCGTGCCGATACCTATGAACAGGTCGCAGTTATTGAGCGCATATGCAGCCCTGACCGTACCGTGCATGCCGAGCATGCCTATGTAACGTCTGTCAGTCTCGTCGTAAGCGCCCTGACCCATGAGGGAACATGAAACGGGAGCGTCAGTCAGCTCAGCAAGCTTCTTGAGTTCTGCGGAAGCGCCGGAGGAGATAACGCCGCCGCCCGCATAAATGTAAGGCTTCTTGGCGTTTGCGATGAGTTCAACGGCTGTGTTTATTTCATCAGCGGAAAGGGGAGCGTTCTTTTCAGGCTGCTGTGCAGGCTGCGGTGTGTACTCTGCCACAGCCTGTGTGATATCCTTGGGGACGTCTATCAGCACCGGACCCTTTCTGCCGGTGTTAGCGATGCGGAATGCAAGACGGATAGTATCCGCGAGGTCATTCACGGATTTAACGATAAAATTATGCTTTGTGATAGGCATTGTTATGCCTGTGATGTCCACTTCCTGGAAGGAATCAAGACCCAGCAGTCCGCAGGAAACGTTACCTGTTATAGCGACCAGCGGGACGGAATCCATATAAGCGGTAGCAATACCGGTGACGAGGTTAGTCGCGCCGGGACCGGAAGTTGCGAGAACAACGCCAGTTCTGCCGGTGGAACGAGCGTATCCGTCTGCCGCATGGCAGGCGCCCTGTTCATGGCAGGTAATGACGTGCCTGATCTTGTCGCTGTACTTGTATAGACTGTCATAAATATTGAGAACAGCGCCGCCCGGATAGCCGAAAATGGTATCAGCGCCCTGTTCGAGTAAGCATTCAACGATTATATCAGAACCGCTAAGCTTCATTGAGATATCACCCTTCTTTTACATATTTCGCTGCTTGTTATATCAAACAGTACATAGTATTATTTTATCACATAGTTCATATGTTGTCAACGACATAACAGAAATTTTCTTGCTTTTTCGATAAAAAATTCGCCGACGGAATTTCTCACGCCGGCGAAATATCTTGTTTTAGAGGTTACCTAAAGTTATTGGTTCATTAATATGAACGCTATCATTTCCTTGAGCATTTCCTCAGAAACATAATCGCAGCCGTTTTTAAGCACATCGATCATTTCCTCGGTGCCGGGCTTGTTCTGTTTTTCAAGGTCGGTGCGAATTGTTTCAAGCAGCTTTCTCTGCAGCCATTTCAGCTTTTTGAGGTCAAGCCTGCCGCGCATATAGAACAGCGGAACGTCCATGGGGTTGGCGCCTTTCAGTATTTCGATGTACTTATCATTTGAAAGGTTCATTCCCACTGCGCCGACGCACAGTATGTTCCAGCGTTTCAGTGCCTTTTTCAGACCCTGTATCTTGTTCGCGAATATCCAGCCAAGGAATATGGCTTCTTCGTCCTTGGGAAGATTTCTGCATGCTTCTTTAAGAGAATACGCAGGCACGCCGAGTTTCTCAGACAGCATTTCAGCGTACTGTTTAGTGCTGCCGGTGTTGGATTCATATACTATCGCTTTCATACTGACACCTCTTGGTTGTGTTTCTTCCCTTTTTCGGCGTACATAAGCCTGTCAGTGGATTTCACCATGAACTCTAAATCGTCCGTTTCATCAGTGCTGAACGACAAAATACCGACGCTTGCAGAAATCTTATACGGCTTGCCGGAAACTGAATTCACCTTTTCAATGTATTCGTCAATCTTCTGATGAATATCAAAGCAGGGAGGACCCCCGGGGATAACTGCCACCATTTCATCGCCGCCCCATCTCACGCAGAGAGACCCGTCAGGGCAGCTGCTTTTCAGCGCAGAAGCAACCGTGACTATCGCAAAATCCCCATCGTCGTGACCATAGTTGTCGTTGATGTGCTTCAGTCCGTCAAGGTCGCTGAGTACCACCGTAAGCTTTCCACCGCATTTTTTCAGGAGTTCAGGGTAGTCGTTCTTCATCGCCGCCCGGTTAAGCAGATGAGTCAGCCCGTCGCAGCGGTACATCTCCTCTATCTTCCCGGAAAGAAAATGCTGGTAACGAAGCGCCCTGAACGCGCCAAACGCCGAATTCAGAGTATTGACGATCTGCGTTGCCTTATAGTAATTCTGAATATCGTAATCATGATAATTGAAGCAAACGTAACCCATTGTAATGCCCATGTAATTGAGCGAAAAGATGATCAGCGGCTCAGAGTGATCATTCAGGATATACTCAAGACCAGGGTGCAGCGACATTGTATCTGCGTCATCTATCCTGCCATGCATCGGGTTATCGGTGTTATAAATTATCTTGACCTTGTCAGAAAAAGGAGAACCGCAGGTAGGTTTAAGCGGGTCGAGGGTAGGATCCACGCATTCCGGAGAAAGCGCAATAAGCATGTCATAAAAGTCATACCTATCAAGCACGTCAGCCACCTGGGAAAAATCACGGCAGACCAGTATCCGCGGCATCATTCGGAACATGTGCTCTTCCTCGGACTGATAGCGGTTAAACGAGTTATTTATATAAGTCAGTTCTGCGGAAGGGTCGAGCGATCTTTCGGACGTGCAGCCGCAGCTTTCAGATTTCTGCAGAACAGGAACCACCAGACGATGTTCCGGAACATGTTCGCCCCTGATAAGCGCCATTACCGTATCTGCGGCTGCATCAGCAAGCTGTTCACTGCTGCACAGGCAGGTCGTCAGCCTGGGGCAGCAGTAATCCGCTTCGGCAATGCCGTCAAAGCCGGTCACGATGATGTCTTCAGGGACTTTCACGCCATGTCGTTTCAATGTGGTTATCGCCGTTATAGCCATCACATCATTTGCGCAGATTATTGCCTGCGGAAGCCTGCGCCGACGTGTGAACAGCATCTCAACGGCTTTTTCAGTGGGCTGGCTCCAGAAATCCCCATAGCTTATGTCATCGTCGCAGAAAGGCAGTTCAAGTTCTTCTGCAACCTTACGGACTACCTCGATACGCTCATCAGAAAAAGCGTTGCCTTTGTAACCTGTGATCATATGGAAGTCGCACACATGGTGATCCTGAAGCACATGCCGGACTATTTTCTCAAACCCTGCGCGATAATCAAAGCCGACATCAGTGCAGCCCTCGCAGTTGGAACCTATTGTGACTACAGGTTTTCCATGAGATTTACTCTTGTTGATGATCTCGGCGATAACGTCCTTGTTTTTTATTGACTCACTCTGAATTATAACGGCGTCCGTTATATCATAATTTATCAGGTCAAAAACCGTTTTTTCGCCCTGCTCGTCAATGGAATTCCAGAAAAGCTCAGACGGGGTGGAATATACCAGAAGGCGCGCGCCGTATTTGTCAAGCAGTTTGCTCATCGATGTTATGAATTTGTGATTTGTAGCGTCGTGGATACGCGGAATACACAAGGCGATTATATATTTTCCGTATATCATCAGAACAGCCCCCTCAGTACATAATGTAAATTATTAGATACAGTACATTATAACATATTTCCGACCCGATTTCAAGTGTCGCAGCAAATATTCACAAAAACAAAAGCAGGGGAACACCCCTGCTTTAGAAAGCGATTATTCGGTTATGAATTTTCCGACCTCTGCAGCAAGCGTTGTTGCAAGTGCTGAAAGCTCCTCGCTGGAAGCGGCGCTTTCCTCTGCCGTCGCTGTGGTGGAATGCATACCGTTTTCGATGTTGCTTATGCCTTCCGTCATATCGTTTACTGCCGCCTGCTGTTCAGCAGCCGCTTCGGTTATATCCTGCATCTGTTCGGAAATCCTGCTGATGCCATCGACTATGCTGTCCATTGCAGAGTGCGCGTCTGCGGCAAGTTTGGTGCCTTTATCCACCGCTGTCAGCGAATCGTTGATGAGTGCAGTGGTGTTCTGAGCGGCTTCTGCGCTCTTTGCCGCAAGGTTTCCGACCTCGTCGGCTACTACTGCAAAGCCCTTTCCGGCTTCGCCGGCTCTCGCAGCTTCAATGGAAGCATTCAGTGCAAGTATATTTGTCTGGAACGCGATATCTTCGATGGTCTTTATTATATTCTTGATGGAAGCAGACTTCTCTTTGATGTTCTCTACAGCCTCAAGCAGCTGCTGCATCAGCTCTCCGCCTTCCCGGGCGTTGTTGTTTGCTTCCTCTGCGAGGGCTGCTACATTGCTTGAAACATTAGCGGTGTTGTCAGCCTTTTTCTGGATAGCTGTAATAGTCGTGGAGATCTTGTCTACAGCTTCCGCTTCCTTTATTGCAGTCTCGGAAAGGCTCGCGGAGCCCTCTGCTACCTGCTCAGCGCCTGACTGGATATTGCTTACGCTGTTCTTGACCGCGCCCATAGCGGAATTCATTGCGGAGGATATCTGGTTGAGGGAATTGCCTATTATTACAAAATCACCACGATAATCCTGCTGGGAACTTACGGTGAGGTCGCCGTCAGCCATAGGCTCCAGTACCTCGGTTATATCGTTGATATATGTACGCAGCGTTTCCACGGTGTTGTAGAGGGATTCCTGCAGGACAAGCGTTTCGTCGTTAGGTGCGTTAACAACGAATGGGGTCTTGACGTCGCCCTCGGAAAGAAGCTTCAGACGTTCCGCAGATTTTGCAATAGGACTTGCAATATTATTTGCGACCTTGATGGAGATAAATACGCCAAGGAAGATAATCAGCAGTGAAATTCCAGCGCCTGTCACAAGGCTGAGCATTACATTTTTGATAACCTGGTCGAAATTGCCACTGACTACGATGGTCCAGCCGTCGGTCCCGTCAAGAGGCATGTAGTATGCCATCATATTATCGGTTCCGTTGTTGTACATGTAAACTCCCGAGCCGTTGTTCATGGTATTCTCAGCGAGTTTCTTCAGGCTGGGTGTTTCGCTGTTGAGGTAGTTAGTCATGCTTGTAACAATGCTGAGGTCGCTGGAAGCAACTACCTGACCGTTCTTGTCAAGAACGATAATATTGCTGCCCTGACCGATGTCGATGCGATCGAGTCCGTTAGAGAACAGGGAAGTATCAAGACCACCATATACTACGTATTTAACTCCCCCGGCAGAAGCTGGCGCAGCCATCATAGTGGTAACGGAACCGTCCGTCTTTCTGATAACCGGTGCAGAAATGGCGATCTCGCCGTTGAGCGCCTTCTGGAAATATTCTCTGTCAGCGAGGTTTGTGTCATTGTATGTGTTTCCATCCTCATATGCAATGGAATAATCCTTGAACAGAGCGGTCTGCGCCAGCGTTTCAAGAGTCTTTTTCCTGGTAGCGAGGGGAACAGACTGATCAAATACGGATTTCTCATTCGCCACTGATTCAATTTCCAGCGTCAATGAGTTGATCGTATTTGAAATAACTTCTCCATACGCCTCTGCCATTGACTTTGTCTGACTTTCATAGCTTGTGTTATACGCCGAACTTACGCTCACGCTCATAACTACCATAAGAGAACAAATGCACACCAGAACGCTCAACACAGATAGTCTGAGAATGCGGTACTTTATCTTTGTACTGCGTGCTGTCTTGACTGTTTCTCTTTTTTTGCTCATGATTTAATGCCTCCGGAAGATTTAATAGGTACTGATGGCATTCAAAGAATACCATAAGTTTTCAAAGTTATTATAACATAATTTATAGAAAAAATCAACATTTGCTCTATAAAATTTTAATATAAATTATCATTTTGGTAATACGTGCAAATTCGCGCAGGGGATTTTAAAAAAAATAAACATATGCGCTGTGCACTATAAACAATTTTGCTGGCGAAAATATGTTAACAATATATAAAACAACCGAAAAACATATATGATTTTCCCCAAATCGTCCGACTGCAATTGACTTAAATCGAGAAAAGATGTAAAATTAGCTTTGGATCTGAGATTCAACGATATCCGGTATGTCGTCCTCCGGAACTTCCTCAGTCGGAACTTCCGGCTGATATCCGGACAGGTCTACATCGTCATATGTGATGCTGCTCCAGCCGGAAGCTGTGAACATACTGACCGTATAGCTGTCAACATCGCTGCGCCAGCCGTTTTCGTCCTTTACCCAGAGATTGAGCACCACCATGTCGTTTTCAGATATAAGGTACTCGACCCCTGCGAGGTCTTTTCCGGTCTGGGCCTTGTAATAATTCTCAGCCATTTTCGCAAGTCTTGCGGCAGGGTAGAACGTGAAATCTCCCGCAGAAACATCTGACAGGAACGTCAGTTCATCCTGTGTGCCAAGAAACGTCATATGGATTATCACATGTCCCTCGTCGGTGCGCTCAAGTTCGGCATTGTACGGCGTGAATTCCTCGCCGACATACATCGTCATTGTGCTCCCGTCGATGGAATATGTAAAATCGATCCCGTCTGCGTCGGCCATGGGTATCATTCTTCCGTGAAGTCCGTCCTGGTCGAAAATATAGAAATTGCCCGTATCGTCGGTGTTCAGCGAAGTCCACACGCCGGGTGTGAAATAATCAGACGGCGTGATGTTCAGCGACTGCACCGGGTCTGCGGGGCTAAGTTCCTCGTCGCCGATTTCGTCCATGGTTCCCGTGAAAGGCGCTTCGTCAGAAGCTGTTTCGCGAGTATCAGTTGTGGCTTCCGCGGTCTGCGGCAGCGTTTCGCGTTCGGTCGTATTACAGCCGCACAGAAGCAGCGGGGCAAGAAACGTTAAATACTTGATTTTCATAAGATCCCTCCGGATAATTTATGAATTCAGTGTAGCATATTTTTGTTGTGCTGTCAATCACATTTTGTCCCATAATCAGCATAATGCCGTGGTTTTTCCCCTTGACCTGCAATTCCAGAATATGTATAATTAATGTATCACTATTCTGGGAGGTAATGAAATGGGAACAGCTGGACTGATACTGGTGGCGCTGAGCCTTTCAATGGACGCATTCGCTGTGTCCGTCTGCAAGGGACTTTCGCTGGGCAAAATACGCCTGCGCCACATGCTCACTGTAGGAGCGTGGTTCGGGATTTTTCAGGCGCTAATGCCGCTGATAGGGTACCTGCTGGGCAGTACTCTGTCAAATATCGTCGCAGAATTTGACCACTGGATAGCATGCGCCCTGCTTGTGATAATAGGCGGGAATATGGTGCGCGAAGCGGTATTCTCAGACGATGAGGAACCGCAGGAGCCGTCGGTTTCCCCGGCAGCAATGATCATGCCAGCGATCGCAACGAGTATTGACGCGCTCGCCGTCGGAGTAACTTTCGCGTTTCTTGATGTGCCGGTCGCAGCGGCTGTTGTGACTATCGGGCTGGTGGCATTCGCAGTTTCAGCGCTTGGCGTGAAGCTGGGAAGCATATTCGGTGAAAAATACAGCACCGGCGCCGAAATAACCGGTGGAATAGTACTTATTCTATTGGGAATGAAAATACTTGCCGAGGGGCTCGGGTGGTTCTGAGGCATTTATAAATATGTGTAGAAAACAGGAGAGAGAAAAATGAAATTCGTTAAACAATTCGGCATAATACTGCTGATAACGTTCATCGGGGAAGTTCTGCACGAGCTGCTCCCGATACCTGTCCCGGCAGGGATATACGGCATAGTGCTGCTGTTCATCTGCCTTAAAACGAAGCTTATCCCGGTGAGCGAAGTCAAGGAAGCTTCCAACTTTCTGATACAGATAATGCCGATAATGTTCATTCCCGCAGCCGTGGGACTTATCGACACATGGGATATTCTTGCGCCCTCGTGGATACAGTTCCTGATAGTGACTGTGGTGACCACCGTAGTGGTGCTTGCGGTTTCTGGGCTTGTGACGCAGGCCGTTATCCGTCTGCGCAATAAAAAAGGAGGCAAGGCATGAGCGAATTTCTTTCTAACTCCGCTTATTTCGGGGTGCTTATCAGTCTTGCGGCGTATGGTCTTGGCTCGCTGTTAAGGAAAAAGTTCAAGTCGCCGCTCATCAACCCGCTGCTGATATCAATAATCCTGACTATACCCGCGATACTTCTTCTGAACATCGATTACCAGACTTACGAAGAAGGCGCGCATTATCTTTCGTGGCTGCTTACCCCGGCGACTGTCGCTCTCGCCGTGCCGCTCTATGAGCAGTTCGAGCTTCTGAAAAAGAACATCGCAGCAATAATCGCAGGCGTGACTGCCGGCGTACTCACGAGCCTTGGCAGTGTGCTTGGGCTTGCGGTGCTTTTCGGGTTTTCCCACGAGGAATATATCACGTTCCTGCCGAAGTCGATAACAACAGCCATCGGAATGGGCGTTGCCGAGGAAAACGGCGGTATCGTACCGATAACGGTCGGCGTAATAATCATAACAGGCGTTATCGGAAACATGCTCGGTGAACTCCTGCTGAAGCTGTTCCGCATAACCGAGCCTGTCGCAAAGGGGATTGCCCTTGGCTCCTCAGCGCACGTAATGGGTACGTCAAAGGCAATGGAGATCGGCGAGATAGAGGGCGCGATGAGCAGCCTTTCGGTCGTGGTTTCGGGTATTCTGACTGTTGCTGCATCAGCCCTGTTCGCAAATTTCTATTAAAAACATAAGCCCCGTCATTGCTTTGCGCTTTGACGGGGCATTTTTATCAGCCAGCGGAAATTCTATCCAGCCTGTGTTCAAATTCACTGACGGGGAGCGGCTTGTCGAAATAATATCCCTGAGCCAGGAAGCATTTGCATTCCTTCAGGAGATTGACCTGCTCGGCAGTTTCGACGCCCTCTACGATGCATTCAAGTCCAAGATCCTGCGACATCGTTATAATGTGGCGCAGCATCTTGAGTTTTGACGGATCCTGATTTTCTGAGCGGGTGGGCAGGAAGCTCTTGTCGATTTTAAGCACATTCCATGGAAGTTCGCGAATAAGGTTGAGAGATGAATAGCCCATTCCGAAATCGTCTACGGAAGTGCTTATATTCTGTTCGCGCAGTCCGTTGACTATCTTCTTCAGTTCAGTGAAATCAACGTCGGTCGTGGTTTCAGTGAGTTCTATTTCAATATACTGGTGCGGAACATTATGCTTGTCGATTATACCCAGGATATTTTCGAGCAGATCCTCGTCGCCGAGATGAAGCCTTGAAAGGTTCACAGAAACCTTGACTACCTCGCGCTTTTCATCAAGCCACCTGCGGATATCACGGCAGACGTGGTCGAGCATGTAGAAGTCAAGAGTACATATAGCCTTGCTGGTTTCCAGCACCGGAATGAACTCTCCCGGTGGAATGATCCTTCCATCACGGAACCATCTGCAGAGCGCTTCTGCACCTGCCATCTGATAATCGTTGAGCTGGGTCTTTGGCTGGTAGAACACCTTGAATTCCTCGTTGGCAATTGCGTCGGGGAACATAGCTTCTATCTCCTGGATATGATCCTGCTGCTTTAATAAAGTATCGTCAAAGAACATATACGGGCGCTTTGCGACATTTTTGGCAAGCTGGTACGCTGTGCAGGTTCTGTCCATTATCTCAACAGGGGAGTCGGTGTTTTCCGGTATAAGGTAATATCCGGCGCAGGTGGCGACATTTACATGTTCGCCATTTTCGCCGTAAATTACCTTGGTTCCCGAAAGGTAATCCCTGACAAAGTCAAGATGTTCTTTGGTAAAGAGCATTATGAAATTATCGCTGCCGATACGGCAGACGCACTCGTTGTCTTTAAGCTGCTCCGCAAGTCCGGTCACAAATTTGCTGAGAACTACATTCGCACATTCTCTGCCTATATTGTGATTGATCGCAGAAAAACCGCGAAGGTTGAAGTAAACAGCGCCGTAATCACCGATAGTGCCCTGTGCTACAAGCGTTCTGGTGGTCGTAAGGAAATAGGGAAGCGAATAAACAGCGATCTCGGTATCATGCAGCGGTATCTCCTCAGCCAGCTGTATCGTGAATGCACGTTCGCTGATGATGAAGAACTGATTTATAAACGTCCTGATCTGGGCGTATTCCTCTTCAGACCAGTCCGTTTCACCCTTGCGCTGGTAAGCTGTGTAAGTAGCAGCTCCATTCTTTGAAATATGTTCATCGGAGGTATAAAAGCGCTTTTCGTCAGCGTCCCCATCGTCAAAATAGACGTATGGACCCTCTTTGAGACTCACATAACTTATTCTTGAACCAAACACATCGGTAGAAAGTCTGGCGATCCTGAGCATTCTGCAGAGCGGCACAACATTGTCGCAAAGCTTTTTATCGCGGAATTTTCTGATATCAACACTCTGAGCTATGAACTCGTTCATAAGTTTTGAATATTTTTCGTAATCAAAGCTCATCAGTTAACCTCTCCTTTTTACGGAGCTGTTTCTTTGGCTGCTCCGTTCACAATTATTACACTATCACAAAGAATATTGTATCACCTTTGGTTCAGTTTGTCAAGTAAATTGTAAGATTTGAGTTTTAAGTTTGAACACTAAGCAGAACTAAATAATCAAATAAATGTTCAGTTTTGAGAAATATGAGAAAACCTCTTGTAATTTACGGCAAGATGTGATAAAATAAAATTAATAATGATCATTTGTAATACAGGCGGTGAAAATATGAGCGCGGACCCCGGGTCATACCGAAGTAGAAACATCACAATAACACTCAGGGAATGCGCGCTGTTGCTTTCCTGACTGAACGTGCTGCAAGGCGCGCTGAAAAGGAAGTGCTGAATTTGGTCAAGTATTACAGAACCATAGAAAACCATCTCTGCGAGATAGAAAAAGTGGAGTCCGGCTGTTGGATATCAGTCATAGACCCGACCGAAACGGAAATATCAGACCTTGAGGAAGATCTCGGCATCGACAGGGATTACGTCCGTGCCGCCCTTGATGAGGAGGAGCCGTCGCGTATTGAAAGCGACGACGGAGTTACGCTCATCGTCGTGGACTACCCGGTTGCAGAAACGGATAACAACCCCGACCGCACGCTGCTGTATTCCACAACGCCTATGTCCATAATCATCACCGAAAAAAACGTGGTGACTGTTAGCGCCAAAGAAAATTCTGTTGTAGAGGATATTTCCAAGGGTGTTGTAAAGGGAATACAGACGAACCTTAAAACCCGTTTCGTTTTCACGATACTCCTGAGAATTGCCGCAAGATACCTGCAATACCTGAAACAGATCGACAAGATACAGAACTACGTTGAGGGAACGCTGCACAAATCCATGCAGAACAAGGGACTTATCCAGCTGCTCGGCCTTGAAAAGTCGCTGGTATTCTTCTCCACATCGCTGAAAGCGAATGAAGCTGTGCTGGAAAAGCTGATGCGCGGCAGATACATCAAGCTTTACGAAGAAGATCAGGATCTGCTGGACGATGTGCTTATAGAAGTCCGTCAGGCGATAGAGATGACGAATATCTATTCTAACATTCTGTCTACCACGATGGATACTTTCGCGAGTATTATTTCGAACAACCTTAATATAGTCATGAAGCGCATGACGACCCTGACGATAATCATAGCAGTGCCTACGATTGTGTTCAGCTTCTACGGAATGAACCTGAACGAAGCCGCAAACGGGCTTCCGCTGGCGAACGTGTGGTTCCCGCTGCTGGTAAGCGCTGTGCTGGCAGTTGCGGTGGGCTTCGTCATAAACTTTACGCAGAAATTCAAATAAAAAACGCCGGACTGGTTTTCAGCCCGGCATTGATTTTGCATTCCTGAATTACTCGAAAGAGTCCTCTTCGTTACGCGCGTTGAACAGCTCGACAAGCTTTTCCATTTCCTCCTCGGTCATGGTGATGCCCTTGCTCATGCGTGTGTGGTCTGCATTCCAGTCGCGGATATCGTACTTTGGCTCACGGTCGTTCCAGCTGACGAGGTTAAGTTCCCTTGTCATGCCTTTTCCGTTCTCTGAGATTACGCCAAGTTCCTTTGTTATTTCGAATGTGATCTCTGCCATGTCAGTTCTCCTTATCTGTTTTTTTTCGGGCGCTTCGGCTCCCGTTTCTTTTTGATCTTTGTATCGTCAGCGACCACTATCTGGTCGTAGACTGCATAGTATTTCGGTGGGATAAGCTTGTTAAGGTGGAGCTTTCCGAAGAACCAGCGTTCAAAGCTTATCTTTTCGTAAACGTCGTTAAGATATGTATTTATGTGATTTCTGTCGCCGCTGTTATGATCCAGAAAATCATGCAGCTTTGACGGCGGCTCATAGGTAACGACGAAATCCACCTTATTGCCGGCTGTCTCAAGATTTCTCAGACCCTCTTCAAGCTCGTGCTCAGAGGGAATTTCGCGCTTCCACCAGTTCTCGCCCTCGGTCAGTTCAACAGTGTCGTCGCTCTGACCTCCACCGAAAGAAAATACCACCTTTTCAGCTATCGTGAACACCTGACCGCGCATCAGCTGCCTGAGTCTGCCCGTTATCGGACGCGTCTTTCCACCGCACCATTCTTCCACCGGGTAATCTTCCAGCAGGTCGTAGTTGTCATGGGAGCCTTCCACGAAAAGCACGTTATAGGGCAGCTTTCCTATCTTTTTAAGTATTTTTTTCTCTTTATCAGAGCCGTCCCAGATAAACCCGAAATCTCCGCAGACTATTAGTGCGTCATTCTTCCGGAGTTTCTTCAGAGCCGGCGACCTGAACCTGGAAAAATCGCCGTGGATATCTCCGGTTATGTATATCATATGATCCCCCCGTGCAGCCAAATAATTAAAATTTGGTTACAAATTGAAAAAGCCCTTTACAACCATCGCTATATTTTGTATAATAATAAAGGTAGCTAGGTTACCAGAGGACAGTGGTTAAGTTAAAACCACCTTTATATATAATAACTCATAACAGGAGATTTGTCTATATGCGAAAAGTAAAAATTTTTTCGATATTTACCACAATAATTTTACTATGCAGCGTTATCGTCCCTGCCACAAGCGCTTCTGCGGCGTTTACGCCGAGGTGTGAGCTCCACAGCGAGGGCATTTATATGGTCGAAATGGAGACCAACACCGTTGTTGTCGCTAAAAACGAGAACGAGCGCATGATACCCGCTTCCACCACCAAGATAATGACCGCGCTTGTTGCCCTTGAAAATATCAAGGACTTCAACCAGACTGTAGAAGTCACCTATGAAGCGACAAACGAATTCTGGGGCGGTGACCCCAATTACACCTACCCGTCGAATGCCGCGCTTGAAGCCGGACAGACCAACGTGACTTACACTGACCTGCTGTATTCGCTCATGCTGCCGTCGGCGTGCGACTCAGCCAATGTCCTCGCGCTGAATATTGCAGGGAGCATTCCTGCATTCGTTGACATGATGAACGCAAAGGCAGAGGAAATAGGCTGCACGAATACGCACTTTGCCAATGCGCACGGACTTTACAGCGCAGATAATTATTCCACGGTAAAGGACATGTACCTTATCACCAGGTACGCTATCGATAATTATCCCGGGTTCATGAAAATATGCGATACCAAGTACTATGACATGCCCGCTAATTCCAACAACCCCAACGGCTACACCAAAACTACCACAAACCAGCTCATGCTGGACGGTGAGTATTACTACGAGGGAGTTCACGGAGTAAAAACCGGAAGCATCAACGAGTATTACGAGTACAAAAACGGCACATGGGACACTGAAAACCCCAAGGAGGGAATTATGTGCCTTGTTTCCACAGCCACCGCAAAGGGAAGCGACGGAAGAGGCTACCACTACATCATAGTTACTATGGGCGCGCCGTATTACAACGAAGCGCACGAGTACTCCGCGTATTCGTTCAAGGACCACATCGCGCTGTACGACTGGGCGTATTCGGAACTTGTCTACACGAACGTAGTTGCATCAAACGAACAGATCGCGCAGGCTGACGTAAATCAGGGCAAGAACGTCGATAAAGTAGGCGTCTGTGCCGCAAGCGACTTCTCTACGCTGCTTGAGAAGAGCCTGAACAAAACCACCGTTTCGCGCCAGATAAACTGGTTTGAGGACAGGCTCCCGGTGCAGGCACCCAAGAATAAGGGCTATCAGGTCGGGGAATTACAGCTGATGCTTGACGGCGAGGTAATATCGACGATACCGCTCGAAACAGAAAGCGACATTGATATTGACGCCACAGCATATTATCTTGAAAAGGTGCAGCAGGTGATGTCCAATCCACTGTTTGCATGGATATGCGTACTGATCGGACTTGAACTTGTCATGCTGATCGTGTCGCACTATGTCAAGGCTTCCTACCGCAGAAAAATCGCGGAAATGAACCGTCGCAGACGCATCAACATGAATTCACCCAAAAAGTCAAGGAAGAGATAACATGAACATCAATTTTATCGCCATGGGCAAGCTGAAAGAAAGCTGGTTCCGCGAAGCCTGTGCGGAATACCTGAAAAGGCTCGGCGCATATGTCAACGTGAAAGTGATCGAGCCTGCACCGGTAGACCTTCCGCAGAAACCGTCGCAGGCGCAGATAGACCAGGCTCTCCGGCAGGAAGCAGTCAAGATACGCGAGCAGATAAAACCAGGGAGCTTCACCGTTGCCATGTGCATAGAGGGAAAGCCCATCTCCAGCGAACAGCTTGCGCAAAAGCTTGAAACCGCAGCAGGGCAGGGGTTCAGCACGGTGAATTTCATCGTGGGAAGTTCCTTCGGGCTCGACCCTGAACTGAAAAAGCAGGCAGACATGCAGCTTTCAATGTCGCCCATGACATTTCCGCATTCCCTGGCAAGGGTAATGCTCATGGAGCAGGTCTACCGGGCGTATTCCATCATAAACAACGGAAAATACCACAAATAAGGAGCAGCACAATGGAAATAACACTTAAATCAGGCGAAGTGACCGCGAAGATAATCTCAAAGGGCGCGGAATTAAAGTCCCTTAAAGTTGGAAACCGCGAACTCATGTGGAGCGCAGACCCGGCATTCTGGGGCAAGACTTCTCCGCTTCTCTTCCCGATGATAGGAACCTTGAAAGACGGAAAGACCCTGATAAACGGCAGCGAATACAAAATCACCAAGCACGGGTTTGCCCGGGACCTTGAGTTCACCCCGGAGGATTTCAACGGTTCCAGCGCTATGTTCTCGCTGGTTCAGAATGACTACACAAAGGCAATGTACCCGTTTGATTTCAAATTCACGGTGCGTTATACAGTCAAGGCTGACGGAATTACAGTAACATATCGCATTAAGAACAACAGCGACACCGACATGCCGTTCTGCATAGGCGCTCACCCCGCGTTTGCCACTCCCGGGGACATGACGGATTACCACCTGGAATTTCCGAAGATAGAAACCGCTGCCGTGCCGAACTATAACCTGACGACCGGGCTTCACGAGGAAAACAACCGTCGCGGACTCATGAACGAAGCCACGGAACTCCCGCTCTCACACGAAATGTTCTACAAGGACGTGTGTTATTTCGACAGGATACGTTCCCGTCAGGTTCAGCTGCTGAATAAGGAGAATGTCGGCGTCCGCGTTGATTTCCCGGATTTCACGAGCCTTGGCGTATGGCAGGCAAAGGACGCGCCGTTCCTGTGCATCGAGCCGTGGTGCGGCTCCGCTGATTTCGACGACTGCACCGGTGTTTTCGCAGAAAAACGCGGCATAGAGATACTCGCGCCCGGAGCGGAAAAGCCGTTCACTTACACGATAACCGCAGTTGAGCACAAAGCAAAAGTATGAATGAAAAACGGGGCTGTTTAATTGCAGCCCCGTTTCTATGCTATTGAAATTACGCAGTAAGTTTTGTTATGAGGTTAAAGCCCATTACAACAACGCCAAGAACCACAAGGACTACACCCGTCGCACGGTTGAGCGTTTTAGGGGAAGCCTTATTCGCAAACACAGCGGCTATCCTTGCCCAGATGAGCGTGAACACAATGCACATTATCATCACAAGGATATCCGGCGCGCCACCCATTGCAAAATGCGAAATAGAACCAGTGAGGGCAGTGAAAGTCATGATGAAAACACTTGTTCCGACTGCGGTTTTAAGCTCGTAACCCAGCAGGGAAGTGAGGATAAGGAGCATCATCATTCCACCGCCTGCGCCGATAAATCCGCAGATGAAGCCTATCGCAATACCTGCAACGATGGACTGTATAAGCCGTTTTTTCGGTGAAACTGCCTGCATATCCTCCTTGGTGGTCATAACAGGCTTGACAATAAACTTGACGCCAAGCAGAAATGTCATGAACACCGAAAATCCACCCATAGTCGCCGACGGAACGAGGCTTGAAACCCAGCTGCCGACAACCGTGAATGCAAGTACGCTCACCATCATCACAAGTCCGTTTTTGATGTCAAGGTTCTTGTTCCTACCATAGGTGAACGCTGAAACCGCGCTCGCAAGCACGTCGGAAGCCAGCGCAATTCCCACCGCAATATACGGGTCTATTCCAAGGAATGTCGTAAGCATCGGTGTAATTACGGCAGCCGCGCTCATACCGGCAAAGCCCGTGCCGAGACCTGCGCCCATTCCCGCGAAAAATGTCACGATAATTGTAATGAAAAGTTCCATAGAATACCTTCTTTCGTTACAATTATACAACAAATCTGCAGGAATGTCAAATACGCCAGTAGCTTAATACAGCAAATACGCAATAAACGTTCATGATGTGAAAAAGGGCAGACACCCGGTCTGCCCATGGTATTTATTCACCGCAATGTTCGCAGTCGTGCTTCTCCTTGAAAATCTCAGGGTCGTAAGCAATGCCGTTCTTGTCGTAGTAGTCCTTGACAGCGGCTTTAACAGCTTCCTCAGCAAGAACTGAACAGTGTATCTTGTGAGCGGGAAGCCCGTCAAGAGCCTCAACAACAGCCTTGTTAGTGAGTTCCAGAGCTTGTGAAACCGGCTTACCCTTGATCATCTCAGTAGCCATAGAACTGCTTGCGATTGCGGAACCGCAGCCGAAAGTGCTGAACTTTACATCGTCGATAATACCGTCTTTGCTAATTTTGAGGAATATCTTCATGATATCTCCGCACTTTGCGTTGCCTACTTCGCCTACGCCGTCAGCATTCTCAATAGTGCCGACGTTACGGGGATTTGTGAAGTGATCCATTACCTTTTCACTGTATAACATATTTTCTCTTGCCCTCCTGTAAGTCCTGCCATACCGGGGAAATGCGGCGTAAATAATCCACGATTTCAGGTACAGCCTTGATTATTGTTTCGATCTCTTCTTCGGTGTTTGATTCGCAGAGCGAAAGCCTGAGAGAACCATGCGCAACATCGTGTATTCTTCCGATTGCAAGAAGAACATGGCTGGGGTCAAGCGAGCCTGATGTGCACGCAGAGCCAGAAGAAGCACAGATGCCTTTCTGGTCAAGCAGGAGCAGCAGTGATTCGCCCTCAATGCCTTCAAAGCACATGTTCACGTTGCCGGGGAGTCTGTTCTCACGCGGTCCGTTCAGTATAGAATGCGAAATTACGGAGAGACCCTCTATAAGTCTGTCACGCAGCTTGGTTATCTTTGCAATGTTGGCGTCAAGATTATCGGTGGCTTCTTTCAGAGCAGTCGCCATTCCGACGATGCCTGCTATATTCTCAGTGCCTGCGCGCTTGCCGCGTTCCTGCGCACCGCCCTCGATCAGCGAGGAAACAAGCAGACCCTTGCGTGCGTATAAAGCGCCGACCCCCTTAGGTCCATGGAACTTGTGACCTGCAAGTGAAAGCATATCGCAGCCGATATCCTTTACATCAACGGGAATGTGCCCGACAGCCTGTACTGCGTCAGTATGGAACAAAACGCCCTTTTCATGGCATATTGCAGCAATTTCCTTAACAGGCTCGAGCGTACCGATCTCGTTGTTTGCCATCATTATGGTAACAAGCGCAGTATCAGGGCGAATTGCATTTCTTACAGCCTCAGGATCAACTCTGCCTTCGCCATCGACCGGGAGAAGCGTTATTTCAAATCCCTGCTTCTCAAGGCGCTTGAGCGAGTGGAGAATCGCGTGATGCTCAATAGCGTCAGAAATAATATGCTTCTTTCCCTTACGTGCACCTATCTCTGCGGCGGTAAGCAGAGCCTGGTTATCTGCTTCGCTTCCTCCACCAGTGAAAATGATCTCTTTCGGGTCACAGTTAAGGCATTCAGCAACAGTTTTGCGTGCTTTGAACAGTGCTTCTGCCGCCAGCTGACCAACAGTGTGCAGGGAAGACGGGTTGCCATACTGTTCTGTCAGGAATGGCATCATTGCGTCCAGCGCCGTCTTGCTGAGCTTGGTAGTGGCTGCATTATCGGCATATATAGTTGTCATAGGATCACCATGCTTTCTGTTAAATGTTACTAACTTTTGACTTCGGGAAGTATATTTATATTTCCTATCGGACAAGTAGGATTATATCATATTTTTTTTGAATTGTCAATAGTATTTCGCAAATTAATCCAATAATGCCTTATAATATGACCATAAAACAACTTTATATTCAAAAAAAGCTGTATAACCTGAAAAAATAATAAAAACCAGTTGCATTTTTTCTGCGTTTATGGTATAATAATTAAGTTGATAAGCGCCTGTAGCTCAGCTGGATAGAGCAATAGCCTCCGACGCTATGTGTCGTGCGTTCGAATCGCATCAGGCGTACCAATTTTCGATAGCCGCAAAGCCGCATTATAGCGCGCTTTGCGGCTGTTTTTGTTCTCCGAGTTCGCGACGCTTAACCAACGGCAAAGTCGGTGAAAGTCGGCAAATTTTTTGATTTATGCGGGTTGTTTTCCAGTTCAGAATTATCTGCGTAAACTATTATACGGCGTTTTTACTCTTTTCGGAGATTTTGCCGCTGATATAATTGTCAGGCTTTGTCATGCCGTTTTTGCGACATTCCTTGTCAAGCGTGGTATAAATATCAAGTGTGGCTTTGATTCCGCTGTGAACTGCCTGACCATGTGTCTAAACCTATGTATACCGACGCCTTTATCCGTCCGTCTTTCCGGGCAGCGTTTTTCATTCTTGTGATGTTATCTTCCTTGACTTTTCGGGGACAACATGATAAAACTTGTAGGCGGCTTTGCTTATGCGTTTTTCTCGTGGCTTCAAGAAACAGTATCTCAGAAAGTTCTATACTTTGATTGATTGCTGGGGTTTAGAAGGTGCAGTTGATTGGCTGGTTAAATCTGCTGATGAAGAACTTGGCAAGGGCAAGATCTTGGTTGATCCAGAACTAAAGCATAATCTTGAAGATGGTCAACTGTTTTATGAAACTTTTGATGGATTTCGGAAGTTCTCTAGCTGCTCAAGCCTGAGCGCCGAGGAACTGCAGGAAAATATCAAGCAGCAGCATTTTGATTACTATCAGCAATTTTATAATGTTGTTCGTTTGGGTAATCATGGAAAAGCTTCGGCGATTGGAGGAATGATATAGTTGACGTGTGACTACTGGGAATGCAAGCACCGGGCAGAATGTCCGCTGATCGGATACCTTTATAAGTATCCGCCTTGTGCAGCTTGTACGAGCTTTGACAGTTGCGCGGTATGCAGCCATTATATTGAATGCTGTGATTTGGTATGCAGGTATCTTCCGAACATGTTCCGGCGCCTGGTTCGCGAGATCAGGCACGGTGAGAACCTCGAGCCGGTTCAGCGATACATCAGACGGAACACCCACGGAGGTAAACGGGATTGAAATTCCCGGGGAACTGTGTTATAATGTAACAAGGTAAGAGTTACATAAAAATATGCGTAATTGCGTAAAAGAGAAATTTTACGCAATTAGAAGAGCGATTAAGAAATAATTTATAAAGGAACAATATTATGACGAACAAATACGATGACGCTCCGAAGCTGTTAAAGGACTATCTTGTATATCTGCAGCTTGTAAAAAACCGTTCAGAATTGACGGTACTTAATTATTACACTGATATTCGGTCATTTCTGAGATTCTATAAAATCAAACAAGGCAGAGCCTCTGACGACCCTGCAGAATTTCAGAACATCAAAATCAGCGATATAACCGAATCAGATATAAAATCGGTAGACCTGATGTTGGCTCAGGACTTCCTGATATACACAAAGAACGAAAAAGATAATCACCCACAGGCACGTTACCGTAAAGGCGTTGCATTACGGCAGTTCTTCAAGTACCTTACTAATAATAAGGGAATCTTTGAAGTAAGCCCGCTGGCAAATCTTGAATTACCATCACCAAAACCTGCACTGCCAAAGTACCTTACACTCGACGAATCCATCGAAATGCTCCAGAACATAAACACGCCCGACCAGAAACGCGATTATTGCATAATAACGTTTTTCCTGAATTGTGGCATACGTTTGAGCGAGTTAGTTGGAATAAATATGTCGGATATCCGTTGCTCAAGAGATAGTTCCGGGCATGAATCCTGGACGCTTAAAGTGCTCGGTAAAGGCAGTAAGGAACGCATAGTATATCTTAACGACGCATGCATACAGGCATATCTCGATTACCTCTCCCCTGCTGAAACCGACAATAAAACACGCGCCGAAGCCGGCTGCCGTGATATGACCGCTAAAACAGACGCGCTCTTTCTGAGTCGCAGGAATACGCGTATATCCAATCGACGCGTCCAGCAGATAGTCGAGGAATGCCTGAAAGCCAGCGGGCTTGATAACCGTGGTCTGTCAGTACACAAACTCAGGCATACAGCCGCAACACTGATGTATCAGAATGGCGTGGACGTCAGGGTGCTTAAAGAAGTCCTGGGGCATGAAAACCTGAACACGACCCAGATCTACACTCATATTTCAAACGATCAGATGCAATCAGCGATGAGCAAAAATCCTCTCGCGGAACTGAAAAACAAAAAGTAAAAGGATCTCTGCTTTCAAAATACAAAGACCCTTACATACAAAAGGACCGCGCCTGATAGCGCGGTCCGATTTTTTATTCACCACAAAGTTCCTTATAAAGACCAATATAAAGCTTAGCCGACTGAGCCCAGCTGAAATCTGCCTTCATTGCACGTGTCACAAGTTTGCCCCATGCCATTCTGTTATCATAAGCAGCCTTTGCACGCTGTACTGCACCAAGCATATCATGCGCATTATAGCTCTGGAATGTAAATCCAATACCATTATCGCCATAATCAATGATACTGTCTTTCAGACCACCGGTAGCTCTTACTATCGGAATAGTACCATAACGTGCCGCAATCATCTGCGCCAGACCGCACGGTTCGCTCTTTGAAGGCATAAGGAACATATCAGAACCTGCATAAAGGCGCTTTGCAAGACCTGTGTTAAATCCTCTGTAGAAGCCGACTTTATCCGGATAACGCCAGTGCATGTTCTGGAAGAATTCCTCATACTGGCTTTCACCAGAACCGAGAATTACGACCTGCATATCTGTAGCGATGATCTCATCGAAAACTGCACGTACAAGGTCAAAGCCCTTGTGATCAGCAAATCTGGAGATCATGGTCAGCAGCGGTATCTTATATTCAGGCATGCCGAATTCCTGGAAAATAGCGCTCTTGCACGCGGCTTTACCCTTATGATCCTTAGCGCTGAAATTAGCGGCAATGGCAGTATCGGTTTCAGGATTATACATATCCGTGTCGATACCGTTCAGGAAGCCACATGTCTTGTACTGCTTGCTCACAAGAATTCTGTCAAGACCATGAGAGAACCACGGGTCGAGTATTTCCTTGGCATAAGTAGGAGATACAGTTGTAACCTTGTCGGCAACCTCGATAGCTCCCTTCATGAAATTAATATCGCCATCATATTCGATAATATTTACCTTGTGCGGAGGAATGCCTACGATATCCTTAACCAGGTCAAGCCCATACTGTCCCTGATACCCAATATTGTGGATAGTGAACACATGCTTGATGTTGTCATAGCAGCCGCCTGCATTGCGGTAGAACAGGTCATAATAAACCGGTATCAGCGCGCACTGCCAGTCGTTGGAATTGATGACCTGCGGCCTGAACTGAATATATTTCAGCATTTCGAGGACTGCACGGCTGAAGAAAACATATCTTTCTGCGTCGTCATAATAGCCGTAAAGTCCGTTATCGCGCTTGAAATAGAACTCATTATCGATGAAGAAATAAGTAACGCCATCGACCTGCTGCGAAAACAGACCGCAATACTGGCTTCTCCAGCCTACAGGGACTGTAAAATTGGTTATGTAATTCATCTTTTCCTTCTGCTCAGGCTTGAATGAATTCACATAATACGGCATAACAACACATGCTTCCTGACCAGCGGCGCAAAGAGCCTTGGGGAGGGAGCCTGCAACATCTGCGAGACCGCCAGATGCGGCAAAGGGACGAGCTTCACTTGCAGCGTAAAGAATTCTCATTATGATATGTCCTCCGATTTGATGCTGAACACTGCCGAACGACACAGAGCCTGCCCACGTTCCCGCAAAAGCAGCCTAACGGAGCACTTCGATGCCGGCGCACAGATATCGCCTATATATAATATAACATAGTTGTCTGAAAAATTCAAGTAGGTTTTCTAATTTTTCAGCTTTTTTATGTAAAAAAACTGACCAGCCGAAACCAGTCAGTTTTTGTATTACTTCGCATTATAAAGCTTGTCATAATTAACAAGTTCATTTAGCAGCTGCGGTACCTTTTCTTCCATCTGGTTGTCCGGGAACTGGCATGTTCCGACAGCCATATGACCGCCTCCACCGTATTTCAGCATAAGCGAACCAACATTGACGTGGCTGGTGCGGTTGAGTATGGAATAACCAACCGCGCAGGAACAGCCCTTGCCGCCCTTGCCGTTTACGATCCAGCAGGAAATGTTCTGCTCAGGATAAAGACTGTATATCAGGAAGCGATTACCTGTGTATATCGTATCGACGCCGCGCAGGTCGGTGATTATCACATCGCCCTCAGTGCGTGTGTACTTATGTACCATTTCCTTGAACTTTTCTGTCTGCTCGTTGTAGAGCTTTATACGCTCCTGAATGTCGGGCATTGCAAGGATCTCGTCAGTTGTCATGTATGCGCAGCACTTGAGAAGCTTTTCCATCAGCTGGTAGTTGCTTATGGTGAAGTTCCTGAATCTGCCCAGACCAGTTCTTGGGTCCATAAGAAAGCCTATAAGTATCCAGCCCTGCGGATTTAGTATCTCCTCACGGGTAAGATTACCGCTGTCCACCTTGTCAACCGCTTCCATAAGGTCATCAAAATTCGGGAAGCGCTCCTTACCACCGTAGTACTCATAGATTATACGCGCACAGCTTGGTGTTATACGGCTCTCGCCCTTATATTTGCCCTTATACTTCCTGCGCTCTTCCTCGCTGGAATGGTGGTCGAACCACAGTCCGCAGCCCTCAACGAACGGAACATTTGCCAGTACATCGTTTTCTGTTACGGGAATAAGTCCGTCCTGGAGATCCTTCGGGTGAGCAAAAGTCCAGGAATCAGGCTCGACAACTCCGGCGCACAGAAGCAGCGCACCGCAGGCAAGGCCGTCAAAATCTGAACGTGTTATCAATCTCATGATGATGTCCTCGCTATTTCAAAAAAATTATGCAAAGTGAATGCAGCTTATCTGCATATATTATTATAGCAAATAATTACGCAAAAAGCAACAGGATTTTTCAATTTTTCAGGATTATTTTATGAAAATTGCAAAATATGGTCAGACTGCTTTTTGAATGATCCGCAGCACTTTGATATTACCAGGGAAATGGAATGGCTCGATCTCATCGACAAGCTTTATCAGCTGAGCGTAAATCTCGCTGTATTCATCGGGCGACGGCTCATGCGAGCCAAATTCAAGCGCTTCCAGTAATCCTGAGATGCTTTCGAGCGAAGTACCGAATTTCAGGTCGGCGCGCCGCCAGAATGCTGCAGGAAGTTCACCGCGTCTGGGGATTATACCGTTCTCTTCCAGCAGTGCCAGAATAAGGCTGAACATTGCCTTTGAATTATCGCCGGCAGGTCTACTGAGTTTATTCAGGGCTTCACGCGCATTGTTTTTCAGCTTGTGGAGCCTTATCAGGAGCGCCGTCAGCACTGCTGCGACTGCTATCACAACAATCGCTGCCGGGAAATACGGCAGGATAACATCAATAACGTTTTTCCCTGGAGCCTCATCAGATGTGTTCGCTTCTGATGTCTGAAATGCATTTGTTGTGTTATGTTCCTCAGTTGGTACGTCAACGCTTTCAGGGGCAGCATTCGAAACCGGTTCAACGATCTCTTCCGAGGGCGCGTTTACGGTCGCTTCGTGAGAAGCGTTTTCAGTGGTGGCTGCGGCTTCCGAAGCGCCATTCTGGTCCGGATAAGCAGCCGAACTTGTCGGGTCGAAAGTCACCCAGCCGTACTCGCCCACATAAACCTCCACCCATGCGTGCAGGTTCTTTTCGCGCAGAAGTACTGAGTTGCTGCCCTCGGGCGCCTGCACGTAAAATCCAGTACAGTACCGCGCGGGAACGCCCAGTTCACGGAGTATCAGCGTCATAGCGCTTGCATAAAGCGAGCAGTGACCGCGCCTGGTATCATTCAGAAACTGCATTACAGGATTGCTGCTGTTGTTTGCGCCGTCAAGGGAATATGTGTACGCCAAACGCAGATAGTCAGAAACATAGGTTGCAAGTTCGTAACGATAACGCGCCGTTTCACTTGCGCTGTCACCGCAATGATCCTTAAATTGCCGTACTTCTCCCAATTCCCTTGAAATATAAGCGTCAATATCGCTGCGATAGGGCTCGGGAATTCCAACGTAGGTGCGTTCCACATATTCTTCATATTCGCTGAGAATATCCTGCTGCTGCATTTCCGTTACTACAGAACTGTAGATATCATTCAAAGTGCAGCCAGCAAGATCAAACTGCTCGGTCATCGAAGCAAAGCCATCGCTGTCACCGTGCATTTCATTGCTGGTGTACGACGGAATGAGAGCGGTGCACTGAACGGAATTTATGTGGCTGCCAGCCTGTTCGCTCACCCTTACGGCATAGTCGGAATAAACATCGAAAAGTTCGTTGTTATAGAACGAGTAATCCGCTGTATAAGCAGGCAGGAAAACAACGTCAGTGTCGCACAGATATTCAATAGTTACCGCGGAACTTGTTATTATCGGAAGTCCGTCAGCCGAAGCCGCAATATGTTCACCGGAAGCGTCGAGAAGAGCGCTGATAACGCGGTTTTCACAAGGGCGGTAGTTTTCTTTAAGGTCGGAATTTCTCCAGAGTTCAGGCTCGCTCCCAACTGCGGTAGTCCAGGATCTTCCTGTAAAGTCAATGCCGATATCTCCCCTCAGGTAGAATGGCCGCGAGCCGTCATAGGTCACGTGGAGCATCTCGCGCTCTCCCCTGCCGGGGGAAATGATATTCAGGAGGTTTTCCTGTTCGCTGCCGCTGTGGGTGAAGTATTCGGAAGCGGTTCCGTTGTCAAACGGAGACTGCACGTCTGTTACTTCCCCACCCAGATCGGAAACGAATTCATACACGCTTGTGTAATCTATGCTCCCACCAACAGGGATTATCGTTGCGCCGACCATAATGCATACCGCTACCAAGGCTGCGCAGTACATTCCGGAACTGAAATACTTCAGATAATAGTTGCAGCGCATTTCAGTGCGTTTAGTCAGCGGCGCGGTGGAAATATGCTTCAGGAATGAGCGCTCTTCACGGCGCATTCTCCTGCGGTAATCCGAAGAACTGCTGTGCTTTACCGCAAGCCCACCTGAATAGTTCTTCCTGATGGCAAACGCAGCGGCCAGAGAAGCCAGCGCCGGCACAAGCCACATAGAAAATTCAAGGTTTTCCGAAATAAGCACCGGCACGCACAGTCCCACAAACAGCAGCCCGGGAACGGCAAGGCGCAGCTTCCCCGAAAAACACAGGGAAACGATAAAACTGTAAAAAACACACAGCAGAACCGTCCCGAGGACAACGCCCTGCACGAATTGATCGTTAAGGGCGTTAAGCGGCTCGTCCTGGTGAAAGAGATAGCTGCGCGGGTACAGGAAACGTCCTTCTACCAGCAGCATACATGCGTCAGCAAAATAACTCAGTCGTTCTTTCAGAATGCCGAAATTCAGCCAGACTGCAAGCCCTGAGACCACTGCGGCGCCGAGTATAAGCCAGCGGCTTCTCACAAACACAAGTATTGTCGAGAACGCCACGCAGGAAGCCCCGCATATCACTCCCATAGCAGGCAGGCTGACTGGAAAGTCATACTGCCCGAGAATGTACATCATAGAGCTGACGCAGAACAAAACCGCCAGCATTATCCTTTTTATTACAAGCAGAGGGGTGTGCGGTTTTGAGCAGTAATACCTGTCATAAACCAGCACACCGTCTGATAAATAATCTTTTGTCATTAAATATCCTTTGCAGAAAATATCATGCAAATATTTTCAGTCCATGCTTTTTCAGCGAGTCATTCGCATATGCGTAGTGCATATTTTCCCATTGCTGATATCCGCTGAATTCCTCAAGCTGTGCGCCTCCGCATATGGTGGAAGCCGCGGTCATCTGGCTGCACACAGAACCGTTCCAGATGTAATTCACGCCGTGATACTGCTTTCTTAACCGCGCAATATCTTCCTGCCGCACATTTTTCGGGCATATCACCCTGGTGATGAACAGCTTGTCGCTGACAGGCGCAGTTACGCCGCAACCGGTGACGCATGTCTCCATCGCGGACTCTATGCCGTTTTCGACGCCGAAATACGCGCACATTTCTCCAAGCGGCATAGAAAGCTGCTCTTCGAAGCACTGACGAAGTATCTTGACGACCGCTTTTGCAAGTGCCTTTTCATCATCGTCTGGCAGGGAAAGTATCCCGGACTCGCTGAAATACTTCTCAAGCTTATCCTTTGGAACGCTGTCAGCCATTGCGTCAAGCTTTGCGCGGATATCGTCGTTGTCAAGGGAAAACACCTCGGATACGCAGCTGCTTCCGGAGTAGTCCTCCTTTATGCTGTCTATAACGCCACCGCGGTTCATTGACATCTGCTCAAACGGAGCCACCGCTTTCTGCAGCGTGGTGTTGTAATATTCAGTGAGCTTGTCGTTCAGAAGCTGATAGAAAGCTATCATGGGTTCGCTGCATTCCACAACAACGCTCGATTCTGCAAAGCCTTTCAGTTCAAAAAGGTACTGCTCCACCGCTTTATTTACGAAAAGCGAAGAATGAACCTTTCGGTATGCTGCACGTTCAAGATCTCTTGTGCGCGCAGTCTGTTCAGTCATGTCCTCGGTTTCGGATTTCACCTTTGCAATGTTTATGCGTATCTCAGCGAAACACTTCCGCAAAATCTCCTGAGCATAAAAGGGACCCCTTGCGAAATCAGTTTTGGCATTTTCGCAGTCTGTTATAATACTGTCTGCTATTTCCTGCGCGCATACAGGACCGCCATTAACAACGGCGTCTTTCATTGAACTCAGCCACTTCTGCACTGCCGACAGCGGATTGTCGCTGCTGTTTCTCACTGATTTTGCAGAAAAAGCCGGCTCTGAACGCTCGTCAAATTCAATAGACGGCAATGAGCCGCTCTTTGAAGCGACAAGTTCCCTTGACGGAGACACCATACTTGAATAGCGTTTCAGCAGAACTTCGCCGACGTTGTTTCCGTTTAAAGTGTGGTTCAGCCTTGTGAACAGTTTGATGCTCAGGTAAGACATCATTTTCCCGACCGGGGCTTCCACAACTCTGGAATTGCAGGCAAGGTACCGGAAATCATGCGAAGCGTCCGCTTTAAGCATGTTATAGGAAAGAATGCGCTCTGCGTCGTCGTCCTTGCTGAAAATTATCTCCATACGGTTGAGTATCTTTTCTGAAGCATCACTCATTGTAAGGTCGTAGTTTTCAGCCGCTGGTATCAGGAAGCACGCATTAAATGGCGGCTTATCGGAATCAACGCTGAACGTTTTGGAATACTGCTGGGAAAAATACTTCTTTCCAAGCTGGAACTTATCAAGTTCGCTTTTTGCTATTATCGTATTGGCAGAATAAAACCCGAGGTCGCGGTTGTCCTCTTCGATGAGCGCGGCAGTGTCCGCAGCGAACAGGTATGCGTTAACACGAACTGCACCAGGGTAAACAGCGAATATTCTGTTAAGGATATAGGCAAGGTCAATGAACATTCCACCAAACATCGGGTCGCCCAGATTACCCGTCAGAATTATGTCGAGCGGCTTGTCTGCGCTGCCGAAATCATTCATCACGCTGCCTGCCATCTTTACTATCTGCTTAATATAGTGGAACAGAGCCACGCGCCCGCACTGCCTTTTGGTGAGTCCATAGGTAGGCGTTGCAGGTGAATAGTTCTTAAGGCCCTGGTCAAACCATGAAAGAGCGCAGTCCGGCAACTTTGCAGGGTTATTGAGATACTTGTATATTGCATCCTCCGGAACTATTTGAAGCACATCGCCATCAGACGGCACAGTCCCCTCGTAGGACGCGTCGTTCAGCTGATTTTCAATGCCAATGCACAGAAATCGCACTTTTTTAGGGTCCAGGCCGAAACGGCGGCTGGTATTATGCATACATCTGAGCACACAGTCAATGCCGTTTTTCCCGATGCCTATCACAAATAGCCGGTTCATTCCATAGGAGCTCTTCTGCCCCTCATAAAGTTTCTGGATCCTTTCTGGTCTTAGCCATGCGATCTTCTGTTCAATCTCCACGAAAAAGCACCCCTTACTTTGCGTAAAAATCAATATACAGATCCTGTCGTCTGTCGTTCTTCAGAGGAAATTCAGCGCGGATACCGCTGCATTTTTCCTTGTCTATATCTGCGTAGATAAGTCCCTCGGCATAAGGCATGCTCCTGCACAGCACTTCGCCGTCAGGCGAATACACCTTGCTGTCGCCGGAATAAGCCAGCCCGTTTCCTGAACCGCATCTGTTGCACCCGGCGATATAGCACTGGTTCTCTATAGCGCGTGCTTTTAGCAGGGCGTTCCAGTGAACGGAACGAGATTCCGGCCAGTTTGCAGACACTAATATCAGCTGGCACTTACCGGAAAGCGCCTGATAAATTTCCGGGAACCTCAGGTCGTAGCAGATCGTCAGTCCCACCGTGACCCCGCAGATATCCGTTATGCAAAGGCTGTTTCCACCGGAATACACGGAGCATTCCCCACCATAGGAAAACGGGTGTATTTTGTCGTATTCTGCAGTTATTTCACCATGGTCGGCAATGGACATTCGATTTGTTATGACGCCGTCGTGGGCGCACGCATATCCGAACGCTGCCGCGACGCCAAATTCCTCGGTGCATTTCTTAAAAAACTGCACCGTTTCTCCATTATACGCTTCTGAAAGTTCAGAGTTCATGGTAAACCCGGTTAGCGAAAGCTCCGGGAACACGACAAGATCCGCTGACTGCCGTGCAGCCTCGTTCATGATATCACGGCATTTATGCATATTCGCGGACTTATCCTCCCATACGATGTCAGTCTGGGCAAGACAAAGCTTCAATATACACACCTCCATGAAACGCACGAACCCGGCTCACAGACCAAAATCCGCAAGCTTAAATCTACTTATGTTATTATTATACAATAATAAATCTGTATTGTCAACACAGAATGTAACATTTACATAAATTTTTATAAGTTGCACAAAGTAAAAGCATGATTTATGACTTCATGTCATTCGGTTCCGACCGTTTCATTCTGACGTTTGACGCGATAACAATAACCGCAGAAACAGCCATCATCGCAAACGCAAAGAGGACGACAGCATGTTCAGTCAGTTTGCCGTTCCTTATGACGGCAAACGGTTCTTCGTCTTCATCAGGAAGAAGCATGAGCGTGTAGCACGGCACCATTGAAAGCAAAAAGACCGCATTGGTGATTACCTGGCTCCCGGAAACGCCAAACAGGCATCCCTTGCGCGCAGCCATTATCACTCAGATAAGATACGCCGCTCCGGCGCAGAGCAGCATTCCTGAAAAATTGCCTTCAAGAAATCCGGGAGTGACCTCATTCAGCATTACGACCAATGCGGAAGCAGCGGCGTAAATTACCAGAGAAATAAGCGTCAGCTGCGTACGCTGCTGTTTCTGCCGCTCGTCAAAAATTTCCTTTTCACTGCCCGGCTTTCCGAGTATGATTTTCTCGCAGAATTTGTCAAAACTCTTCATGCTCATTTTTGTTCCCCTCCCAGAATAAATCGTCTAATGTTTTCCCAAGCGCCCTGCATATGGAGATACACAGGTTTATCGTGGGGTTATAGTCGCCGTTTTCTACCGCGTTTATCGTCTGCCTGGTCACTCCGGTCTTTTTGGCAAGCGCTTCCTGCGACATATCAAGCGCCTCTCTTGCAGCTTTTAGTCTGAGATTTTTTGCCATTATCTCACCTCACATTCAGTATAACATATATTTTTCATAATGTCAAGTATATCTGACATAATGACAAAAATATTTTCGCTTGATTTTTACAGCGGCAATGGGAATAATATTTTTATACATTATAATATATGCAGAAAAACCGCATTACGTCGATATGAGCATTTACTCCCGCTTGTTATTTCCTTTTATATTTCTCCGACGTCTGCAAATAGTAAAAGCGTGACGGAGAAATTTCTCCGAATGAGTTGATCGGGGTGAAAAGATGGAAAGAGCAGGCAGACTTATTTCCGGATTGCTGTGTTGGCTTATCGCAATGTCAATAAGTGCTTTCGGAATAAAAGGCGTCATTCTGTCCGGAGGGAGCACGGTACAGACTGGCAGCAATCACATAAGTTCAGTATCTGAAAGGCGTTTTGAAAATATAAGACAGTTTTCCGGCAGCCGCATTTGCAATTTACCGGCAGAAAACCAGACTGAAAGGAAAATGCTTGTTCCAGGCGGCACGCCGTTTGGAATAAAGCTGCGTACTGACGGAGTAATGGTGGTTTCAGTCAACAAGGGCTCCCCGGCAGACCGCGCGGGAATAAAGCCCGGGGACATGATATCCAGTGTAAACGGAGTTCCGGTGCAGACAAATTCCGGAATAGCCGAGGCAGTGCAGCTGTCGCCGTCGGAATGCGCTATAGTTGTATCAAGAGGCAGCAGCGAAAAATGCATTCGCCTGGTTCCGGAAGCAGCCAGCGGACAGTACCGCATAGGAACATGGGTGCGTGACAGCGCTGCAGGCATCGGCACTTTAACGTATTTTGACCCGGCGACTGGCTCATTCGGTGGACTTGGGCACCCGGTGAGCGATGTGACTACCGGGGAACTGATGCCGATTTCCAGCGGTGAAATAACGAATGCCGAGATATTCAGCGTAATGAAAGGCTGCGACGGTGAAGCAGGCGAACTATGCGGCGACCTCTGCCCGGGAATTCTCGGAAAACTTTCAGCCAATACACCGGTAGGAATATTCGGCACAATGAATTCTGAACCGACTGGGAGCGCCATACCAATGGCATTCCGTGATGAAGCGGAATGCGGTCCCGCGGTGATACTCGCCACCATAGAGGGCTGTGAGCCGCAGGAATACACCATCGAAATCGAAAAGATCAATATGTACGCCATCAGTGGCACTAAAAGCATGGTGATAAGGGTGACTGACGAGCGGCTGATCTCCGAAGCGGGGGGAATAGTACGCGGAATGAGCGGAAGCCCGATAATACAAAACGGAATGCTTGTGGGAGCAGTAACGCATGTATTTCTCAACGACCCCACCAGAGGGTATGCCGTATTCGCGCAGACCATGATGGAGCAAATGGACGAAGTATCCAATGCCGCCGCTGCAGGCGGTTACATATTATGGGCTGTTATTCAAAAATTCTGCAATTTAATTCAATAATCCTCATAAAGACCTTGATTTATCAGAAAAATCTGCTATAATAATATAGTAGTAATAATATAGTAGAACCGCTCAGACGGTTCAGCGGGGATTTTACAGAGACAAAAAAGTGAGGTTATTGTTATGGATAAGGTACTTCTGATCGGAGAGCCGATGGAACTGTTGCTTGCTGAAGAAGAGGGTGCGCTGGCTGATACCGTGCATTTCCGCGCAAGTGTTTCAGGCGCTGAGATAAATGTCGCTGTGGGACTTTCACGGCTCGGTCTGTGCCCCAGGTTTATGACAAGACTTGGCGACGACCCCAGGGCACAGAGAATACGCGCATTCATGAAAGCAAACGGCATTTCCGACGACCTTATCATAACCGACCCGTACCATCTCACAGGTTCCATGATGAAGAGCAAATCTGAACCCGGGAAGCATGAGATATATTACTTCCGGCAGGACTCCGCAGCTTCATTCCTCTGCGAGAACGATGTTGACGGGATAGACCTTTCCGATATAAGAGCGGTGCATTTTACCGGGATATTCCCGACCATCTCGAATTCTGCAGCAAAGGCTGCACGCCGTCTTGTGGAGCGTGCAAAGGAGAATTCCATTACAGTGGTGTTTGACCCCAACCTCCGCAGCCAGCTTTGGGACAGGTCCCCGGAAACGCTGGCGCTGCTTAATGAATTTGCGGCTCAGTCTGACGTTTTTCTGCCCAGCCTGAAAGAAGCTGAGAGCCTCTGTGGACTTAACGACCCCGAAAATATAGCAGATCATTACATTTCCCTGGGTACAAAAAAGGTAATCGTCAAACTCGGAAAGCAGGGCGCTTATTACAAGAGCCATGTCGAAAGCGGAATAGCGCCGACATTCCGGGCTGACGCCGTTGTTGACACAGCCGGCGCGGGCGACGGTTTCGCTGCGGGGCTTATCAGCGGTATCTGCGATGAAATTCCCCTTGGTGAGGCTGTTTTCCGTGCAAACGCCGTTGGCAGCATGCAGATACAGAATGCCAGCGACAACGCTGGTCTGCCCACGATGGAGCAGCTGAGAGAATACATGCTCGACCACCGTTTTGTAGACGCCCAGCCTGATTTCTGACGACCGGAGATTAAAATGACCCTTTACGCCACTGACCTTGACGGAACCCTGCTTCGTTCCGACAAAAGCATATCTGACGAGAGCGCTGAACTGCTGAACAGGCTGACTGAAAACGGCGTGCTGTTCACATTCGCGACGGCGCGTTCATGGTCCAGCGCCTCTCCCCTGCTCACAAAGCTTGATCTCAGATGCCCCGCTGTAACATTCAACGGGGTTTTTGTCGTTGACCCCAGGGACGGCCGCCATATAGTCGAGAATATTTTTCCGGATTCTTCCCTCAGGGTGGCAGTTGAATATTTCAACCGGAATGAACTTGCGCCGCTTGTGTATTCATACATAGACGGCAGGGAACGCGTAAGCTACCTTGAAAGCAGGCTGGACGACGTTTACGGCTATGTGAGCACCCGGCAGGGCGACAAGCGGCTGCGCCCTGTGAAAACCCGCGAGGAGCTTTTCCAGGGGCGCGTATTCTATTTCACGCTGCTTGACCCCAAAACGGATATTGCCGAACTCGACAGAGTCTTCAGCCGTGAAAATGGCTTCGCGGTGAATTTCATGCCCGACACATACAACAAAAACGAAATATGGTATGAGATATTCAGCAGGAACGCCAGCAAGGCAAGCGCACTTCTCCAGGTGATGGAACTCACCCGCGCTGACAGGCTGGTGTGTTTCGGCGATAACAACAACGATATGTCGATGATAATTTCCGCTGACACCGGCGTTGCAGTCGCGAATGCGTGCGATGAACTGAAAAAGGCGGCCGATATCGTTATAGAATCCAACGATGAGGGCGCCGTTGCAAAGTACATAGCGCGTGAAAACGGCATTGAAGCGCCTGCGGTTCATGTTACAACTGACAGCGAACGATTTTCAAAAGCGCTCAGCGCTGCAATGACCCGCATCCGCGGAATGCACGGTTCCGTTGGGACTCAGAACGAAAAGCTGATACACGCCGCTCTCAAAAACTACTATTCACCTTACGGCGACGACCAGGAAGTGCGTATAGGAAAATTCTTTGCTGACGCCGTAAACGAGGACGGAATTTACGAAATACAGACCCGCAGTCTGTACCTGCTTAAAGAAAAGCTGACTGAATTCACACAGGCAGCGCATGTCACAATAGTACACCCGATGATTGCGAAATCACGTAATGTGTACATCAATTCCAATACAGGAGAAGTGCTGGACGAAACAGCGTTCCGGCATGTAAACCGCAAACTCGCCATGTTCGAGGAGCTTTATTCGATAAGGGAGCATCTCACAGACAGCCGTATCACAATAATTCTTGCAAAGCTGAACATAGAAAAGCGCATTGCTTTCCCCAGTGACAAAATCCCCGATATGAAAAGCCACTCAGTCCGGAAAAAGGCGCAGATAACCAGAATCCCCCTGGAACTGGTGGAAGAAATACGAATTCCGCTGCCGGGTGGACTGAGGATATTCCTGCCGGAAGGGCTGCCGGAGCAGTTCACAAAGGCGGAGTTCTGCAAAATCGCGAAGGAACCCACGTCATCATTGCGCCTTGAGGTACTCCGCGCTGCCGGGATCATCGAAAAAATCGGCTGCCAGGGGCGCAGATACGTCTATTCGCTGAACAAGGGAGGTCAACCATGACAGAAGTCATTACGGGCAGGGCCTGCGCAGATGTCACCGGCAGGCTTTACGACAGAATAATCAGCACCGTCGGGAGCGGCTGTGAGGCTACTGTCATAGTCCCCGACCAGTTTGTTTTCGAAACCGAACGTGCGCTTTTCCGCAAGTGCTCGGAAAGCGGGCAAACTGAACTTTTCCAGCGGATACGTGTCAGGACAATCGCAAGAATTTCCGATGAAATAGTGAACAGATACGGCTCGGAACTCCCACCCGCAGACGACATAACCAAAAGCGTGATAATGTACCGCGCAGTCCGCAGCCGCAATGTGGAACTTTCAACTCTTGGCAGGATTTCAAGGAAACCAGGCTTCGCGCCGGGCATGGTGCAGACTGTTTCTCTTTTCAAGACGGCTGGAATAGACGCGGCACGGCTCTCCGAAAAGCTGCTCGGCGACATGCCCCCGGTTGAAAGTCCCGCTCTGCTTGCAAAACTGAAGGACATCAGCGCGCTTTATACGGAATACGACCAGATACTTTCCAACCACTACACCGACAAGCTGGACGTGACCATGCGCGCGGCAGATTACGCCTCGCGATATGACTGGTGTTCCGGGAAACAGATTTTCGTTGACGGGTTCAATTCATTTTCCGGCAGTCAGCTGATGCTGCTGAAAACAATATCGGAGCGCGCGGATTATGCGTGCTTTGCTTTCGTGTGCGACAAAAACGACGAGCGCGATATTTTCCGCACGATTTCTGCGGATATAGACGCGCTTTCCGGTGAGGACGGAATACCCGAACCGATATGCGAAAACACACGCGGCATGGCAACGGGCATAGTAAGGGCTTCGGAGCATATCTGGAGCAACACTCCCGACCCTGAAGCTGATATGTCCAGCGTAAGAGTGATACGCGCCGACGATGTATACGGAGAGATGGACTTCATTGCCGCTGAAATAAAAAGGCTCGTCAGCGAGGAGGGCTACCGCTATGGCGAAATTGCGGTGCTGTGCTCCACTCCGGCTGAACACCGCACGCCGGCTGAGAGCGCATTCGCAAAATATGAGATACCTCTTTTCTGCGATATTCCCGAGGTGATACTCAACGCCCCGCTCACAAACCTGATACTTTCCCTGCTGAAAGCGCTCGACGAGCCCAGTGCGGAAAATCTGCTCAGCTATGTCCGCAGCAGCTTTCTGCGCGTCAAGGGCGACAACGGAGAATTCAGGGCGCTTTCGCTGGCAGATATAGACAGCTTTGACGGGTATATCTTCCGTTGGCAGCTTCATGGCGACCAGCTGCAGTCTGAGTTCACAACTGACAAGATGAGCAAGGAGGACTGCGCACAGGCTGAACGCGCCGAGCAGGTACGCGTTGCCGCGATAGTCCCCGTAATGCAGCTGCGAGACGAGATACGCGAAAAATCCAAAACCCATGAGTGCACCGGCGCATGGCTCAGCGAACGTATCTGCAGTTTCCTTTTCACAGAAACCGGAATAGAACAGGCAGTGCTTTCCTCTGAAAATGGCGGCTCTGCGCTGTGGGATATACTGGTTTCCATATTTGAAGCTATTCACTCGGCTCTTTCAGACGAGGAAATATCCGTCGGGGACTATTATGCGCTTTTCCGCGACATATGTTCCCAGACCGAACTTGCAAAGCCGCCGCAGCTGGTGGACTGCGTTATTCTGGGCGACACGGGAAGAACAAGGGCAGACAACATCAAAGCGGCTTTCATAGCCGGCGCATGCTACGGAATGTTCCCCGATGAAAGCAGCGGCTGCGGGCTTTTCTCTGAATATGAAGCGGAATTGCTCGGCGACAGCGACATAAAGATAAGCATGAAGCAGGAGGAGCGGTATCACTACAACCGCTATCAGGCTTACCGTGCGATGACGCTCGCTTCCGACAGGCTGTACCTCACCTACCCGTCGCTCAGCACAGCGTGCGATACGCTCACACGATCGGAGGTTATAAACGACCTGCTGGAACTTTTCCCGCAGATACACGAGGAATATGCAGGAGATGAAGCGCGCTTCGGCGACGCATTCTACTGCCGCACCGCGAATTCCCTCAGGGCAAGGTACGCTTCGCTCTTCGGCGACAAGAACGCCCACCGCAGGAGCACGCTGAAACGCGCACTGGAACTTTCCGGCGACGGAAGCTACGCGAAGCGCCTCGAAAGGCTCGTGCTGGAACGCCCTGCCGCTTACCGTCACAGACTATCCCCAGATACTGCGGAAAAGCTGTTCCGGGCTAATCGTGTTTCCGCGACCAAGCTTGAGGGACTTAACAAATGCAGGTTTGAGTACTTCTGCAAGTACGGTCTGAAAGTCAGGGAGCGGCGCACGCTGAATGCAGCTAATTCCGAAGTCGGCAGCGCGGTGCACTACGTTCTCGAAAAAACGCTTTCGGAATACTGCACCAGAATGAAGGAGTTCTTCCGGCTGACGCGGGAACAGCTGACAGACATCTCGTCAAAGTATCTGCAGGAATACGCAGACCTCCACATGGGCGGCAGCGAGAACCGCACGCTGGCGTTCAACTATATGTACAACGGACTTGCCACCAGCTGCGCAGATCTGCTGGTGATACTGCAGAACGAGTTCCGCAGCCGTGAATACAGACCGGTGCTGTTCGAACTGCAGTTCAGCGACGGGAACAAGGCAGAGCTTCCAAAGATAAACGAAGAACAGACCGGGGAACAGATCACGCTGGACGACCTCAGCGACCACCCGGAGCCGCTCCCGCTAAAGACGAACTCTCTTTCAGTTGCGCCGCTCAGGATAAGGGTGAACGACCGTATCACCGTTGCAATAACGGGCATCGTTGACCGTGCGGATATGTTCCGCAGCGAGGGTGGAAACGAATATATCAGGATCGTGGATTACAAGACCGGAGGGCATGCGTTCAAGCTGTCAAATGCGTTATATGGCGTGAATACCCAGATGCTGGTGTACCTCATTGCGCTGACTGACGCAAATCCGCAGGTGACGCCGGGCGGCGTGAGCTACCTCACCGCGCGAATGACCGACGCAGCCAGCACCCCCGCGGGACTTCTCGCGCTGCTGACAAAGGGACATTACCCCAGCGGAATGTGCATAAAGGACGACGACACCCGCGCGGAAATGGAACAGTTCGCGGAACGATACGCACGCGCGATACTTCTGCCCGGAGACGACATAAGCAAGAAGAAGCTCAACCCCCGCGAGGACGCGCAGCCTACACCGTGGCAGTTCAGAAAACTCAGGGAAGAGATACTCAGCCAGACGGAAAGCGTGCTGCGCAGGCTGTATAACGGCGACGTGCAGGCAGTCCCCACGATATATACCGAAGAGGGAAAAGCCGGGCAGCAGCGCTCCTGCCTTTACTGCAGATATAAAGGCGTGTGCGGAAACCAGGACAGCCACGGAGTGATAGTTGACGAGGGCGTGACCGAAAGGAAACTCGGTGTTATCGGCGTTGACGAAGAACCTGAAAAATCCCCGGAAACCAAACCGCTTGACGAAGCAAAGCCAGAAATCGCCCCAAAAACAAAACGCCGCAGAAAGAAACCGGCAGACGACGATGACAACGGATTTATCGGCAGTCTTATCTGAAACAGGAGAACTATATGAGCAAAGCAATTAAATGGACAGATGAGCAGGAAGCGGCGATAGGCTTTCCGTCTGACCGCTCTGCGTGCGTTACTGCAGCTGCGGGAAGCGGAAAGACTGCGCTGCTCGTCGAGCGAGTTGTCCGGCTGATAAAGGGCGACCCCGAACGAGATATTCTCCCGGTGAGCGCCGATAAATTCGCGATACTCACATTCACCAGGAATGCGGCAGACGAATTCCGCACCAGAATGACCCGTGCCATCGACGAGGCTTCCCGCAGCCGCGAGGAGAATTCCGTTTCCCGGGAGCAGCTGATAAAATTCCGCAGCTCGGTGATAAGCACGATAAACTCGTTCTGCCTCGGCGTACTCCGCGAGAATGCGGAACTTTTCGACCTGCCCGTGAATTTCTCGATAGTCGAGGAAAGCAAGGGGCTGATAATGCGCCAGAACGCTCTCGACAACGCTATGGAGTACTTTTATTCAGAAGATTTCGTCCGTGATTTCCCTGACGTTTATTCTGGCTTTGGTGGGAAATTCACTGAAAACGACCGTGCAGAACTTGGAAAAAATGCCCGGGAACTTCTCCATAAATCATTCTCATTCAGCACCGACGCAAAGCTTCGCGAGGCTGTAACGGCAGTCTACCTGAAATCTACGTCGCTTGCCGACAGCGACGAATGGCTTGACGGCTGCGCTTCGGTATTCAGCAGCGTTGACGAAATGGAAAAGCGCTTTCTTCCGGTCATCGTCAGCGACCTGCGGCGGCAGTGCAGGCTTCTTTCCGCGTGCCTAAGAAGATATGAGGGTATCTGCGAACAGGCTGACGAGAGCTTCTACGACAGGTTTCAGTCGGTATTCGAAGTGGATAAATGCGCGGTGGAAACGCTTCTTTCCGCGTTCGATAAAGCCTTCCCCGATGAAAAAGCCCCTGCAGTCGCGGATTTCGAGGTGTTCAGCAGCGAATGCCCGAACCTTACATTCGGCGTGTTCAGCCGCAGTGGAATTCCCCGCAACAACCCTGATTACAAGCAGATGAAAGCCGACGTTGACGCGGTGCGCAAGCGCATTCAGAAGTACTGCGCAGATATCCGCGATGGCTGCGGGTATTCCACGGAAATAGTGCAGAATGAGATAGTCCCTCAGCAGATGGCAGTAACCGGGCTTATCATGCTTGTACGTCGCCTGCAGCTGGAATTCACGACGCTCAAAAGAAAAGCAGGCGTAGTGGATTTCGCGGACTGCGAGAGAATGCTGCTGAACAAACTCAGAGATGACAATTCCAGTCTGCGCGGGGAACTTTCAAAGAGATACCAGTGCATTATCCTTGATGAATTCCAGGACACGAACGACCTGCAATTCGAGATATTCAGGCTTATCTCCCGCGATGAGGGCAACCTGTTTTTCGTTGGCGACATCAAGCAGTCCATATACGCATTCCGCGGGGGTAATCCTGAGATAATGGCGCGCTGCTGCATGCCTGGCAGCGGTTATGAGAAACTCCCGCTGAACAGGAATTTCCGCAGCCGGGAAAGTGTTATAAATTCCGTCAACGCTATGTTTGAGGGTGTTATGACCCGTAAATACGGCGAGGTGGACTATTCCGACAACAACCAGCTGGCAAAGGGCGCAAAATACCCTGACAGCGACGCGGACTATTCCACGGAAATGTACCTGCTGGACTTCCCCGCCCGCGAAAAGCCGTCCGGAAATTCCGACGAAACCGACGAGCAGTCGGACGAACTACGTCTGGAAGCCACAAACCCTGTCGCGGAAGCGCGCTTCACTGCCTCGCTGATACGGAAAATGGCGCAGGAAAGGTTCCCGGTAAAGCTTGACGACGAAAATACGCGCCCCTGCACCTGGGGAGATTTCGCGATACTTCTGCGGTCGAAAACGCATTTCGCAGATTACCGCTCGGAACTTGAAAAGCTGGGAATACCGGTAGCGGCAAGCGGCGGCAGCAGCTATCTTTCCGCAGACGAGATAAACCTGATACTCAGCTACCTGAAAATCATCGATAATCCGCAGCTTGACGAGGAACTACTGTCAGTTATCATGTCGCCGCTTTATGGCATGACTGCTGAGGAGATTTCCCTTGCAAGGCTCGGCGTGCTTGGATATGACGTTGACGCACTGGACAAAAGCGGCATCGACCTGAAACCGCTCTACGACAGCTTCGGCAAGCAATCGCTCTTCTGCTGCGTGGCGTGCGCCGGTGGAAGCCCCATGGCGCAGCCGGAACTTTCAGACAGCGCCGTCGATGTTATCGAGAAGCTTGAAAAATCAGGGCTGACACGGCTCCCGTATGAAAAATGCGCTTCTTTCGCCAGCGACATCAGCGAATTCAGGAGCTTTGCGGCAAACAACTCCGTAGAACGCCTGATACGCAGGATATACGACGGCACTGATTTCTTTTCCGTTATTTCGACCTATGAGCGCGGTGACAGAAAACTCGCCAATATCCGGCTTCTGCTGAAATACACTGCGGATTTTGAGAATTCAGGAGGCGGCACGCTGAACGACTTCCTGCGATATACCGACGCCGTGAGGGCAAATTCCGGCAGCCTTGACGAGGCTGTTATTCCGCAGGAAGCCGCCGACGCTGTCAAGATAATGACATTTCATGCTTCTAAGGGACTTGAAATGCCGATCGTTATCCTTGCGGGTCTGGAAACAGGTCTGCACGATGAAAAATCCCCGGTAATCATTGACAGGCGCACCGGCATCGGCTTAAAGAACACGCTCATCGACAGACGACTACGGCTGCCTACGGTAAGCTACAACGGCGCTGCTGCCTCTGTTGGCTGCGCTCAGCTGGGCGACGAACTGCGGCTGCTTTATGTTGCAATGACGCGCGCGCGGGAAAAGCTGATTCTTATCGGGCAGTGCACTGCAAAAGCAGCTGCGGAATGCGTTACCGACAGCTTCACGCCGGAATTCGCGCTGGCAGGCGATTCTCACATAAAGTGGATACTTTGCTCCATGCTCAGATACTCAGGAGCAGCCCCGGCACCCGGCGAGCCGCTGGCGCTTGACGGCGTTCCCGTAAAGATATCGTTTGTTAACGAACGCCTGCCAGAGCCGGAACTCATCGAAGCAGCGCTTCCGGAAGACGGCGACGCCGACGAGCAGACTGCAGAAGAAATCAGCAAAATTCTGTCGGAAAGCTATCCGTATCAGTCAGAAGCAGGACTGCACAGCCGTTTCAGCGTAACGGAACTGGCACACATGGACGAACCGCCGGAAGAAAACGACGAAATAACATTGAAAAAACCGGTGTTTCTTACTCCGGAAAAGGCAGGGGTACGGATAAACGGCATTCTGATAGGTAATACCTATCATCATATCATGGAGCTGTTCCCGCTTGAAACGCTGAAACCAGGCTATTCGTACGAGGATATGGAGGCTGCTGTGGAAAACGCAGTCGATATGCTGGCTGAAAAGCAGCGCCTTAAACCCGAGGAGATCTTCTGCCTGGAAAACGGCAGAAAGCAGGATATAGTCCGGCGTATCGCGAATTTCTTTATGAGCGGTCTTGGGCAGAATATGCTGACGGCACAGCAGGTGGAACGCGAGTATGAAATATTTGCGGAACTTCCGGCCGGCGAGATAATCGACGGTGGCAGCGGAACAACCATAGTTCAGGGGCGTGTTGACATGCTGTTCATAAAGGACGGCGCTGCAGTCGTCGTGGACTACAAGAGCGACAGCGCCGGAAACCTTGAAAACGAGCTCCCTGCTTATTCAAAGCAGCTGGCTTTATATAAAAAAATTCTCCCGATACTCATGCCGGAATGCAGAAACGGCAGCGTGCAGCTGGCGCTGTATTCATTCGGGCAGAACAAAGCAATTTATTTATGAGGTGATATTACGAACAAGAAGATTTTTACAGCAGCTGCAGCGTCCGTGCTGCTTCTCACCGGTGTGACTGCCGGAGCGGAAAGCGCTGGTTTCAGCGGAGAGAACAGGTACATTACCGCTTCTGCGGCGCCTGTCAGCAACAAATACACGCAGATACAGTGGGGGGGAGATATTCAGCGCGAGGGCTGCGGAATTCCGCTGGCTTATGGCAATAAGGTACTCCTGCCGGCAGAAAATTCGCTCATAGTGCTGAACGAAACAGACGGCGTCGTCGCAGATTCTATGGAACTCCCCGGGGAATGCTCCACGGAATATTCCGGCGCACTCCTCGGAAGCAGGCTGCTTCAGCCTACACTTAACGGTCTGTGCCTTATCGACGCGGACGATCTCAAGCTAAAAGCTTCGCGCACGTTCGACGGCAGCATTTCGGCTGACTGCGCGATAATCGACGGCATGGGCTACACCTCAGTGCAGCTTGACGACGGTTATGAATTTGTGTGCGTTGACCTCGGCAGCGAAACCCTTGATACGCTCTGGAGCATGAAATTAGACGAAAAGCCCTCTTCTCCGGCGGTTCAGGGCGACAACATCATAATCGCGGCAGGAAGCAGCATTTTCACGCACGATTACAAATCAGGCAGTTCCACAGAGATACCAGTTGGAAAGGAGATCACCGGCGCGCCGTTTGCTTCCCAGTATGCGGTATTTTTCAGCACCGCAGACGGAAACGCGGGCAAACTCAGGCTCAACACCGACGGAACTCTCGAAGAGGACACGCTGCAGTTCTGCAAGATAGGCGAACAGCCCTCATCGCCGGTTTCCTGGAACGGAAGGCTGTATACCGCGACAAAGGACGGTTTCTACATTCTCGATAACCTGAATATGGAAATAACCTACATCATCACCGATATCAGGGGTGGGTGCACTCCGCAGGTGCATTACGGCAGCGGTCCTTACATCTATACAGTCGCCCCGCGCGAGGACAGATGGGCTATCTACTGCATTCTCGATATGGACGACAGCGGTGAGCCGACTTATTCGATTCTTGCGCAGATGGATAACTTCACCGGGGGCGCATTCTGCGCTTCTGACAAGGGTTCGCTGTATTTCCGCGACGGCATCGGCAGAATGTACTCTCTGACCGCTGTGCCGTTCAACATCTGGAACCTCATCATAAGGCTGGTCGTTCTGCTGGCGCTGCTGGTGCTTGTGTTCATCTGGATAAAGAAGATTGCAAAGCGCAGGGAAAATTTACGCCCGAAATATTGATACTATAAGCATAATTTTTACAAAATGTATTGATTTTTTTTCTGGGTTGTTGTATAATATAAATAGGATTTCCCAAGTCCAATGAAAAGGAGAGTAAGCAATGGAAAGCAACATACTCTTAGAGAGCGGTACAAACGAGCTTGAGGTGCTTGAATTCATGGTCGGCACCCAGAGTTTTGGCATCAATATCGCTAAAGTCACCGAAATAATGAATTATCAGGCTATGGTGCCGGTTCCTGATTCTAACCCGGCATTTGAGGGCGTTTTCACTCCCAGAGATAAGGTCATATCCGTGATCAATCTCCATACCATTCTCCATAAGGAAAGCCCAGACCCCGAGCATGATCTTCTGATCATCTGCCACTTCAACTCAAAGGACGTTGGATTCCACGTTTCTTCCGTGAAGGGCATTCAGCGTATTTCCTGGGAGGATATCGAAAAGCCCCCGGCAATGTCTGGCGACAGTCAGCACAATATTGCCACCGGTATCGCAAAGTTCAAGGATCGTATTGTGCTTATCCTTGATTTTGAGAAGATCGTATCCGATATGGATCCTACTGCTGCATTTGACACCACCGGCGTTTCTGCGTCTACTGGCGACAAGTCTTCAAAGCACATCGTTATCGCTGAGGATTCCCCTTTCCTGAACACGCTCATCGTTAACACACTGCATGAAGCCGGTTACAAGAATGTAGTTCACTTCGACAATGGTAAGGACGCATGGGATTATGTAAACGGTCACAAGGAACTTGGCGGCAACATTCTCAACGAGATATCCTGCGTTATCAGCGATATTGAAATGCCTAAGATGGACGGTCATCACCTGACTAAAATGATCAAGGACGACGAAGTTTTAAAGGCGATCCCGGTTTTCCTGTTCTCTTCTCTTATCAACGACCAGATGCGTATTAAGGGCGAGAGCGTGGGCGCCGACGGTCAGTTCTCTAAACCGCAGATCGGTCAGCTGATACAGTACTTAAACGAACATCTCTGATATCTTTCAGTACATAAAAATAAGGGACTGCTCCGGCAGCCCCTTTTGTTATTTACTTTAATGTGAGTTCCGACATTGCCGCATAGTGAATTACGTCGAATTCCTCCGGGCAGCTTTCCAACATTTTCAGGTGTTCCTGCTCCCAGCGCTGTATTTCTGCGGGAGCGAGCGACGCACCAACTCCCATGCAGGCTTTCATTCTGCCGTTCCAGCTGTCACGTGTGAAGTGCACATTCAGCCGGAATTCTTCGTGCCAGGTGCGTTCAAACGCACTTTCGTAGCACTCCGGAATGAATATCGGGTGAAGAGTTTCTCCGGCGCCGCTCCACGCAGGGCTGTACTTAAGAACAAGCTTCTCGCTTTCACCGGCAATCGGGTCCTCAAACGGAAGCCACGCCATGTAAAGAACAAGTAGTTTCCCACCGGGCTTCAGAATCCGCTTCAGTATCGGGACAAGCGTATCATGCTTAAAATACCAGAAACACTGGCACGCTGTCACAACATCAAAGCTGCCGTCCGGAAAGTCAATGTCCTCTGCGGAAGAAACGCGGAAATCAATGTTCATTCCACTGGAAAGCAGCTTTGCCTGCTGTATCTGGTTCTCTGAAATGTCGGTACCGACCCAGTCCGCACCAAAACGATACATGTTCCGCGGAAGTACGCCCGTTCCTGTCCCCAGGTCAAGGACGCGCTGACCGCTCACACAAAGACCGCGGTCAACTATCCGCTGATAAAACTCATCGGGATAGATGTCACGATATCTGGCGTAATCCTGCGAAGTACGCCCCCAGTCAAACGCTTTCCCTCCATCTATCCTGCTGTCAGTTATCTCCATATTTCCGTACTTATTTGCAGAATTTCTCAACGGCGTCTGCGATAGGTTCGGCTTCGGGGCAGTCAAATCCCTCGACAGAACCGTTATCGACACGCACTGCAAGCTCCGGGTTTATAGGAAGCTTTGCGAGAACTTTCAGCCCGAATTTCTGCGCTGTTTCATCGATGTGGCTGCAGCCGAAAACATTCAGGTGCTTTCCGCAGTCAGGACAAACAGCGTAACTCATGTTTTCCACAAGACCGATTATCGGAACGTTCATCATCTCAGCCATCTTGACAGCCTTGCCGACGATCATGGAAACCAGCTCCTGCGGCGATGTGACTACGATTATGCCGTCCAGCGGAATGGACTGGAACACCGTCAGCGGAACATCTCCGGTTCCCGGAGGCATGTCAACGAACATGTAGTCCACGTCGCCCCATGCAACGTCAGTCCAGAACTGCTTTGCAGTACCTGCGATTATGGGACCTCTCCAGATAACAGGGTCCGTTTCATCAGGGAGAAGCAGATTGACGGACATCACCTTTATGCCGGTTTCAGTAGTCACCGGGAATATGGCAGTTTCGCTGCCCTGCGCCTTTTCATGAAGCCCGAACGCCTGCGGGATAGACGGTCCGGTAATATCTGCGTCAAGCACTGCGGAGCGGTTGCCCCTGCGGTTCATGAGAACAGCAGACATAGAAGTGACCATGGATTTGCCAACGCCACCCTTTCCGCTGACTACGCCGATCACCTTTTTGATATGGCTGTCCTTGTGCGGCTGAGCCACCATGCTTTCCTGCTTGCGCTCGGAACAGTTTGCGGAACAGCTTCCGCAATCGTGTGTACATTCACTCATTTTATCACCTTTGATTTCAGTCTATGGGGAAGTTTACAGAATACATCGTCATAAGACGAACGGAGCAGATAAGTCTGTCAGAGAGGGTCATGTAATCCTTGGCAAGGGTCTGATCCTTCTGCGCCTTTGCTGCGGGTGCGTCATTCCAGCTGCCGTCGGTACCAAACACATCTGCAACGTCTGCAGCGAGATAGTATTTTACCATTTCCTCGGGTATCTGCGGGAGCACTGCGCCTGCCTTGAGCTTTGGAGTTTCCCCGTCGAGAATTGCCTCAGCCTTGCGGAATTTAGTGGCAAATTCCTCTTCGCCAAGCTTGTCAGCCAGCACAGCGATGTCCTTGAGCGTAGCTCCCATCAGCGAAGCCTCGTTGCGGAACTCAGGATCGGCTGCGGGCGCATTTTCAGCGATGAACTCGTTGTACTCCGTTCTCCACTTGCCAAGATCGCTGTTATAGCTCCAGGTTACGACAAAGCGAGTAACAACATCGTCGCTGTAGCGAACAAATATCGTAGTCGAAGAATGATTGATAAGTGCCACTGCGCGACGGTTTATCTTCAGGCTCTCCACCATGAAAATGCTCTTTACGCCCTCAGACTTGAGATGAGCGAACCAGTCTGCAGGGTCCTTTGCATGGAAAAGCGGTCCTCCTGCCTTTTTTCTGTCGCAGAAGTTGAATGTGACAGGTCCCTCATAGGGAAGCGCCGTGAATTCAAGTTCCTTGTCATCTCTGAGTGCCGCTCTTGCTGCCGCAACGATGCGGCTCATCTGTGAAATCTCTCCGTTCATATTATGCTCCTTATTTTATGATTTTATTTGCAAAGCTCTCACCGTCAATCTTCCCGGGGACGCCGAGGAGTTCAAGGACGGTCGCTCCGATATCACCGAAGCAGGCTCTTGTACCTAAATTGCCCGGCTTGATCTCATTGCCATAAACCAAAACCGGAATATGCTCGCGGGTGTGGTCCGTACCCGTATAGCACGGGTCGCAGCCATGGTCCGCAGTAATTATGAGCACATCTTCGCGCTGCATTTTCTCCAGGAACCCTCCCAGCCACACATCGAACTCATTCAGCGCGTTGGCGTAGCCCTCAGGATCGCGACGGTGTCCATACTGCATGTCAAAGTCCACAAGGTTCGTGAAGCAAAGTCCGTTGAACGGAATACCCTGGAAGCTTGCCGTGTGGCTCATGTCGCATATGTTCCCTATGTCGCGGACGTACTTAGTCAGCCCTTTGCCGGCAAAAATATCGTAGATCTTACCAACGCCGATAACGTCAAGCCCGTATCTGGAAAGACAATCGAGCATGGTGTCCTTTGGGGGGACCAGCGAGAAATCATGACGGCGCGGCGTTCTTGTGAACGGGTATTCACCCTCGAACGGGCGCGCGATCACCCTGCCGACAGCGTAATCTCCGGTGAGTATCTCCCGCGCCATTCTGCAATACTCATACAGTTTCTCTGGTGGGACTATCGACTCGTGAGCGGCTATCTGGAACACGCTGTCCGCAGAGGTATACACGATAAGATCGCCGGTGCGAAGATGTTCCTCACCGTAATCCGCAATTACCTTGGTTCCGCTGTAGGGCTTGTTGCAGAGCACTCCCCTGCCGGTCGCAGCCTTGAACTTCTCGATCACTTCGTCAGGGAAACCATCAGGGAACGTCGGGAACGGCTTTTCAGAAACGATGCCTGAAATTTCCCAGTGACCCGTCGTCGTGTCCTTTCCGCGGGAACGCTCGGCAATTTTCATGTATGCGCCCTTTGGAGCGTCGCATTTCTCGCCGACGGTCACGCCGTCGATATTGAACAGACCAAGGCTCTGCATATTCGGGACGTTAAGCTTTCCCGTGCTAAAGCAGGATTTCAGTGTATCTGCGCCCTTATCACCGAAATCTTCCGCGTCGGGCATGTAGCCAACGCCGAAACTATCCAGGACTATCAGAAATACGCGTTTTGTCATGATTTATCCCCCCTATCACTTATCAGCATTTTCACTGCCGAACTTGTGCCGATACGGTCGCAGCCGGCATTCAGGAACATCTCCAGGTCCTCGCGGGACTTAACGCCCCCTGCCGCCTTCATCTTCACACCAGGACCGATGTGCCTGCTGAATAAACGGATATCCTCAATGCAGGCGCCTGCAGTTCCGAACCCGGTGGAAGTCTTGATGTAGTCCGCGCCGGCTCTTGTCACACAGCCGCACAGCGCGGTCTTTTCCTCCCCGGTGAGGTAACAGGTTTCAACGATGACCTTTAATGTGATTTTGCCGCAGGTCTTTTTTACTGCAGCTATCTCATTCTCGACTGCTGCCATGTCGCCGTTCTTCACCATGCCAAGATTTATCACCATGTCAATTTCATCGGCGCCTGCGGAAATTGCGTCAGCCGCTTCATAGCATTTGACTGCAGTCGTGTTATATCCCAGCGGAAAGCCAATGACCGTGCATATGTTCAGTTCCGGGTACTTCTCCCGCACTGCCCTTACATACGCTGGTGGAATGCACACGCTCGCGGTACAGTACCGCGCCGCCTCGTCGCACAGCGTGAATATCTCCTGCCGGGTCGCAGTCGGTCGGAGAAGCGTGTGGTCGATATGGGAAAGTATCTCGCTGTTTGTCACGATATCACCTCAAAAATCCTGTTCATTACTTGTGAGCGGCAGAAACACGCCCATTCCGGAGGTTATCTCAAGTTCGCTTCCAGGTGAAACGATAACCGTCTTGCCCCAGCTGAAGCGAATGTTCAGCGCCGTTTTTCCGCTGTTGCAGATGACCCCGAGATATTCCCCGTTGGAAAGAGAAGTCTCTGAATGCCACAGGAACTCGATATTACCGCCGTTATACGGGCAGTACTCCACGATATGGTTTATCACAGCTATCAGCTTTCCATGCTCGGTATCGAAATCAGAAATGCGCGGAATGAACTCCACAGTTCCGCCTGAACTTCTGAAAAGCCCCCTGTTGAAATAGAACTCCTGGTCGTCGGAAAATTCAAGGTACAGCGAATTATCCTTTATTTTCGAGCTTATTTCCGCACGCATGTCAAGCTGTTCCTTTTCAAGTTCAAGGTACTTCTTCCGCACGTCGGAAAGGCATTCCTCAATACCGAATTTGTTCGCGAATTTCTCGAACATTCTCAGGGAACGCCACGGGTCGAAGCACTCGCAGTCCATCTCGTCGATAGTAACGTGATATTCTGAATTCAGCGTGGAAAGGATAAGTTCCCCGTCGGATATTTCAGCGCCCTCGATGAGCGAGGTATGTATTTCGGTCCCGTCAGGACAATGCGGGCTGGTGTGCCCGTAAACGATACCGTTTGCGGTGTAGCCTATCCCATCATATACCACATACCATTTTTCCAAAGTGATCATATTTTCTCCTCACCGGTCAGAAAAGCCTGAACGAACGAAGCGATACCATTCCGCTGGCTGTTAGGCGCAGTGTGACAACGCCGTCAACAGGTTCCGCAGGGGCGCTGACAGTCACGAATTCCGTCAGGCTGGCTGTTGGCGGTATCTCGACCTCTGCGACATTCCTGCCGTCGTCGGTGACGAAATTCAGCTTTACTGCCGAACCGGGGTTTGACGCCGTGACTTCTATGTTATGATAACCTTTCAGCCTGCAGAATTCAAATGTGACTATGCTCTGCCAGTCGTTTATCAGCAGGTATTCCCTGAGTTCACGGTCTGCGTCGAACTCTGCGCCCACGAGGTCAAACGCTGCGGTCGCAGGAACCATTCCTGAAACGTCAAGTCCTTCATACTCAGAACCGTTTATCTGTATATCCGCAGTGCGCCTGATATCAGCCGAGGAAGCGCCTGCCATAAGCGTGTAGCAGCCGCTGAACAGGTCAAAGCTGTCCTTGTTCATATTCCAGAACGACAGGTCGTCAGCCCTGAAACTCAGTTCCACGGTAACGCGCTCTCCCCTGGGGACAAACACCCTGCTGAACGCAACAAGCTGCTTTTTCGGCTTGGTGAGCGGCAGAGAAGCAGGCGCAGACGCATAAAGCTGCACGACCTCCTCGCCGTCCATTGCGCCGACGTTCTCAAGTTCAAATGAAACACTGACCGTTTCGCCGCTCGTGTAGGACTGCTTGTCAGTCTTTATCGCCTTGTACCTGAATGCAGTATAGCTGAGACCGTACCCGAACGGGAACAGCGGCTCACCGTCAAAATACAGATACGTTGAGCGGGTGCGGAACAGGTTGTAGTCCTCAATGTCGCACAGATCAGCCATGGACTTGTACCATGTTACAGGGCATCGTCCTGCCGGGGAAATGTCGCCGAAAAGCGCCTCCGCGACTGCCGCGCCCATAGCAGGACCCGCATGACAGATATGCATTACTGTTGCAAGATGCCGCTTTTCAAGTTCATATGGATATCCGGAAACCAGGAAAAGCACCGTGTCCGGGTTCATGCCGATAACGGCGTCAAGGTTACGGCTTTGCTTTTCAGGGAGTTTCAGATCCTTGCGGTCTGTGGTTTCACGCGCGTTTATCATGGGGTTGTTTCCGCAGAAAACAACGGTCTGGTGAGCCTCGGTGGCCAGCCTGCGGACGCGCTCGGTTCCATCGGAGAAAATCTCAATGCTGAGAGCGGCGCTTTTGGGCGCATGCAATGCTGGGCTGACTGCAAGTTCCTCGCTGCCGTTGACGTACAGGAAACGCTTCTGCCAGTTTTTCAGCATGCAGTCGCTGCCATTGCGCTCAAGGTAAAACAGTTCCTTAACGTACCAGCCGAACGGCTGAACCGCTGTGCACTTCATAACTCCGTTATCTGAAAGGAAGCGGTTATTGAACTTCGACCGCAGCGAAACCGCGCCGTTGCCCCATTCAAACAGCTCAAACAGACAGGTTTCATTTATGAGCGGAGTGTCGCACTTCACAGTTCCATCCTCGCTGACAGAGAAGTAAAATCCGCTGGAAGCGCTGCGGAGCGCAATTATATCGTTGCCGTTGTCATAAATTATGTTCTCGCGCCCGACTTCGGCAGTGAGCACGTCGAGAATGGTGCTGGTTTTCGGTGAAAGCCCGGTGTACCAGTCGCGGAAATTCATGTCGGCGTGGTATCCGATAACCGCAAGCTTGCTTTCCTTTGACAGGGGGAGCACCGCGCGGCTGTTTCTGAGGAGTATCACCGATTTTTCAGCGGCTTCAAGCGCTGCCTGGTAATACTCGTCGCTGCAGAGCAGCTTCTCAGAATAATTGTCAAACGGCGTCTTTTTGTCGAACTCACCGAGCATGAAGCGAGCCTTGAGCGCACCGCGGATAGCACTGTCGATATTCCCGACAGTGATAAGCCCCTTGTCAAGAGCCTCCCGCGCGGCTGTGCGGACTATCTCCTCGTTATCGGTCATTATATCCGCGCCGTTATGATTATATATTTTCGCAAGCGCCTCGGTGTGATTGAAGTCACGGCGATGGTACTGCACATTCTGGATAAAGTCGCCGCCGTCAGTCACCGCAAACAGAAGCCCCCACTGCTCGCGGCAGTACTTCTGGAGCTCCAGTGATACGATCTGCTCTACGCCGTTCACCTCGTTGTAGCTTGTCATAAGGCTGCCGGCTCTTCCCTCGCGGACGGGCTTTTCGAATGCGCGTAAGTAATACTCGTGCTTCAGCCTATCAGGAATGCCAGCATTGCAGTTGATGCGCGTGTCCTCGTTGTTGTTGGCATAGAAGTGCTTCAATGTCGGAATAACGCGACGATACTTTTCATCGTCGCCTGCCATTCCCAGCGTATAAGCTGCAGCCATCGTTCCGGTAAGGCAGGGATCCTCTCCGTAGCCCTCCTCGGTGCGGCCCCATCTCGGGTCGCGCTCAAGATCTACAGTCGGTCCCCATACGCACAGGGAAGCACGCCCCTTATCATGGTAAATACGCGTTTCAATTCCGGCAATCTCGCCCATGCGCTTCATTACGTCGCGGTCGAAAGTCGCTGCCAGTCCGAACGGCTCGGGGAATACAGTGGTCGGCGCTTCGCCGTTCTTGTCATCGCGGCAGACAAGCCCGCGTGCGACCTCAGCGCCTATCCAGAATTCCTTTATGCCAAGACGGGGGACTTCGTTCATGTGCGTTGTAAGCAGGCTAAGCTTTTCGTCAAGCGTCAGCTCGGCCAGGAGTGCGTCAACTCTCTCATCGAATGTCAGCTTTTCATCAAGAAATCTGTATTCCGCCATGATATTCCCTCCGTTTACTTATTGTCCTTGTTCTCCTGCGGGCGTTTTTTCTTCGTCACGTTCGCATAAATGAAAATATCCCTGGAACGTGTTATGTTGAAGCTGTTCTTCCTGATATAGTCATTTGCGGTTATCTTCGGCACTGCTGTTTTCATGCATGATTTCATTATCAGGCAGACCACAAGTGCGATAACCAGACCGATACAGAGTGATATTCCCGCCATTTTAAGTATATCCTGCGCGGTGAATGACTTTTCGCTGTCTTCGGCAGCTGCATCGTCCTCCGGTTCAGCCTGCACGGAATTTTCAAGGAACATTCTGTCGGGTTCCCCTGCGGTAATTCCGGCGTCTATGTACTCATCATCGGAATTGTTGAAATAAACCACCATCGGGGCTTCCGGTTCAAGCTGGAAAGCTTCCTGCGCGTATGATGTCGCAGTAAGGGTAACTGCCGCGAATGCCGCAGCTGCAAGTGCTGTTATTTTCTTCATACCAACGCCCCCTTACATGAATATCTGCAGCACCGTGCCGAGGACGGTCACAATGCCGGTTATCAGTGCGAATATTCCCCAGAACTTGCTCCAGCTGACGGGAAGCTCTCCAACGAACTTTCCGGTCTGGGCGTTCATCGCGAACTTGTACACCTTGCCCCTGTATTTTGTGCTGAGTATCCATACAGGAAGCATAGCATAGCGTATTTCTCCTGTTTCCAGGTGCATGCTGCTTGACTGGGTAGTCACTGTATCGTAGCCAACCACGGTATTCCGAAGCAGCTGCTCCATGCCCTTCTTCACGCGTTCGTTGGCGCGGGGCTGCGCTTCTACGGAGTCAACGTTATATTTGTCCGCAAGGTACCCTGAAAGATACGCTTCCTGGAACTGCTTGCCGTCCTTGGTTTCAAACGGCTCGATGGCTTCCATGTAACGCGCTTCCATATTCGTGCTTCCGTTCACCGGAACATCGTCAAAAGATGCTCCACCCTCGCGAATGACCATGTAATGCTCCGTCTTTGTGTAATCAAAATCGCCGGAAGTCCACTTCTTGACCTTGGTGGCGTCAAAACGCATTTTTCCTGCTGCGCTGCAGTCGTACAGCCAGAACGGAACATAAAGCCCCTTTATCTCCTCAATGTGATGCTCGGAAATGAACGTAGGAGGAAGCAGCGGCTTTCCCTTGCAGAATTTCTTCAGGGCTTCCTGCGCCTCTTCCTTGGTCTTGCTGAAAGGAATTATAAGATCCGGCTTCAGCACGCCGGAAACGTTATTATCGAGCACCACGGGGCTGTCGCAGTAAGGGCAGCTCGTCGCAGCGGTATCTCCGCTCGCGGATATCTCGCCGCCGCAGGATTTGCAGACGTAAACTTTAAGCCCGCTAACTTCTCCGTTATCGGAATACGGGGTCCACTCGTAATTGTCGGCGGTGTTGGAAGCTTCTTCGCTTTCAAACTCCTCCAGGGTTGCAATGTCATAAACGTTATCACAGTAATCGCACTTCATTTTCTGCTCGTCTGCGTTCCATTTAAGCTTGGCGCCGCAGCCGGGACACTTGAATTCCTTAACGCTCATAGGGTCTTCCTTTCCGCAGCATGGCTGCAATTTATTTGCCGGAAACTATCTTTTTTCTGAGAATGGTATGCACGGGGACTGTTATTTCTGTAGGGATCGTTAACTTTTCAGTTGCACGGCGCGCTATCGTGACTTCCTCGCCATCGGAATTGATCATCTTTTCAGGTGCAAACGTAATGGGCTTCTGATGAGGTGGAACAAGCTCCAGCTCGTCGTCAAGCGTGAAGTAATTCCGCTGGGTAAGGTGCATCACGCCGTCGCTGCAGTCATCGACAACGCCGACGAAGTCAGAATCGCGCCGATAGCCGCTGTCAGCAAAGAACTGCCCGCCGTTAGTCACCACGGAAGGATCCTGCGTGCCAGAGCCGTCCGTAGGCTTGCCGTAGAAGAAACCCGTGCTGTAGGGACGGTGGCTTATCTTGTTCACCTCGTCGAGCACCCACGGCTCCGGCTTTTCACCGCGCTTGAAGCTGTCGATAGCGGCGCGGTATGCATTCACCGTCATTGCGACATAATACGCAGATTTTGCCCTGCCCTCTATCTTGAAGCTTGTCACGCCTGCTTCCATCAGGTCGTCAAGGTGCTCTATCATGCACATGTCCCGCGCGTTAAGAATGTAGCTCCCGCGTTCGTCCTCAAACACCTTGTAGAACTGGTTCGGACGCTTCTCTTCCATGAGGTAGTACCCCCAGCGGCAGGGCTGGGCGCACTCTCCACGGTTGGCTCCGCGGCCGGTAAGGTATTCTGATATAAGACAGCGCCCGGAAAAGCTTACGCACATCGCGCCATGGACGAACGTTTCTATCTCCATGTCCTCCGGAATTCTGCGACGTATCTCGCGTATATCCGAAAGCCCGACTTCACGCGCCAGAACAACTCGTTTCGCGCCCATTCTGTAAAGCTCCAGCGCGGTCTGGTAGTTCACTACGCCGGTCTGGGTGGAAATGTGCAGCTCCAGCTTCGGCGCATACTGCCTTATCATGGATATAACGCCGAGGTCGCATGCTATCGCCGCGTCAACGCCGCATTCCTGCGCCTGCGCGATATATTCAGGGAACTGCTCTATCTCGCTGTTGAGCGGTATCGTGTTGCATGTCAGATGCACCTTAACTCCGCGGGAATGCGCCAGCTTTACCGCGCGCTCAAGTCCCTCCATGTCGAAGTTTTTCGCACCGGCGCGCATTCCGAAGCTTTTTCCGGCAAGGTATACAGCGTCGCAGCCGTAATCCAGCGCCGAGAGCAGGCATTCTTCATCGCCAGCCGGGGCAAGAAGCTCTGTGGGGTAATCCATATGGGTCAATCCTCCTCACGCAGGGCAGCGTCGATGATGTTCTGTTCGTGCTTTTCTGCGGTGTTTGCGTAGTAGAATACTCCGTCGCTGCTGCTCAGGAAGTAGTAATAATCGGTCTCAGCCGGGTAAAGAGCCGCGTTTATCGCCTCCAGTCCGGGGCTGCAGATAGGTCCTGCGGGAAGTCCGTCGCAGACATAGGTGTCGTATGCGTCGATAACGTCCTGATAAAGCTCGCGGGAGCCTGACGGTATCTTCGGCTCGATGCAGTCGCGGATATAGTATTCCGTCGTGTCAGACTGCAGGTGCGGGAAATTGTACTGATCCTCAAGACGGTTGTGGAATACGGAGGAAATGTTCTCCATATTATCCTGGTTGGTACCCTCTTTCTGGATTATTGAAGCGAGCGTCATAACCTGATCAAATGTCATTCCAAGTTCAGTCGCGCGGGCGTACATCTGCTTGGTTATCTTGCTTTCAAAGTTGGCATACATCTTCTCAGCTGCCTGCTTTGCGTACTCAGTGGTGTCAAAAGCAGGATTTTCCTTGAGATCGTCGATAACGTAGAACTCATAGGTATCCGGGAAGAGATAGCCCTCCAGCGCATAGAAGCGTGTATCGGTGATTTTTATCTGCTCCTCAAAATCGTACTTGTCCAGCTTGGTGCGGTAATAATTCTCGAAATCCTGCGCGCGGCAGACGTAATTCTCTTCAAGAAGCTGACCTATCTGCTGGGCGTTGGAGCCCTCGGGTATCATTACAGTCACCGTGCTGGTATAAGTCTTGACGGTTTTAAGCAGCGTGATGATGTTGCTGTAGGACATTCCCGCATTGACAGTGTATTCACCGTCAAGGAAGCCCTCTGCCTTGTCAGTCATGTTGATATAGGTCTTGAAAAGCCACGGCATCTGGATTATTCCGTTGTCGTAAAGCGTGTCAGCGATATCATCGACATTCATTTTGTCTGTTATCGTAATATTCGCCTCGTGGTTTTTCTTTGCCATGCCAGTGTAATCCTGCAGGGCAACGATGACTTTCCATGCCAGGAAAGCACCGATGCAGATTGCAGCCACAGAAAGCACCACGCCCAGGAAAATATGACCCATAGTGCGGGTGTGATTGAAGTGGTGCTTTTTCTTTTTACGCTTTTTGCGCTTTCTGACCGGGTTTGCCGGCTCGGTGGGCTGCGTTTCCCCGGGTACGTCGGTCAGCGAATCCATCATACGGGTGCTGCCTGGTTCATCTGCGCTGTTAAGCTCGGTGAAACGATCCCTCGGGGCAATGTCGGAGAAATCGTCGTTCTCCTGAATGCTGCTCATTTCACGTGTGGCGCCGAAATCCTCGGGCTCCTCATCGCCATTCACCGGAAATCCCAGCTGATCAAAATTGTTCTTATCCATAAATCAACCTCATGTATCACACAGTTTATCTAGGATAACTGCGTCTGCACGTCTGTCGTGCGGCTCTGCCGGAACTTCCCCCACAAAGCCTGAATAGCAGATCACCACCGATTTTCCGGGGAAACCCGCAAGATATCTGTCATAATAACCTCTGCCGTAACCCAGCCGCAGCCCTGTCATGTCGCACATCAGCGCAGGGACAATACAGAGGGAATTTTCATCGGGAACAGCAGGAACGCTGCGCTCCCTCGGCTCCATAATGCCAAACCTGCCAACTGCAAGATCCTCGGCCGAACGAACCGGATAAAATGTCAGTTCACTGTCGCCAGAAACCGGAGTTGCGACCAGCTTTTTATTTTCAAAGCACCAGTTAAGCAGCCTGCGGGTATCGACCTCAATTTCAGTGGAAACATAGGTGAACACGCTGCCGCACTGCTCCAGCAGCGGAATCAGCTGCCTGAAGATATCCTCGTCGGCTTTGTTCCTGAACTCATCTGGAAGTTCCCTGCGGCACTGTATCAGCGCTTTTCGCAGGGATTTCTTGTCGTCTGTCACGCTCATCTGTCGGCAACTATCGCGTGAAATATCTCATTTGATTTTTCCTCACCGCAGAGGACCTTTACAAGTTCAACGCCAAATGCGATAGCGGCGCCCGCTCCGCAGGCGGTCGTGAACTTTCCGTCGGTCACGCACAGCTTGTTCTGAACGTGCGCGCCGGTAAGATACTGCTCAAAACCCGGGAAGCACACTGCATTCCTGCCGGAAAGAAGCCCGAGTTTGCCAAGTACAGACGGTGCAGCGCAGATAGCCCCGACCGGAATTCCGTTCTCGGAGCAATATTTTATCGCAGCCTGAACCGTTGCGGACGCTTCAAGATTAAGCGTACCGGGCATTCCACCGGGGAGCACGATCAGCTGCAGACTGCTGTCAAGTTTTACGTCCGCTTCTGTGAGATCTGCAGCAACCTTTATTCCGTGTGAACTTGTCGGTGTCGGAGTTCCGACGCCAACGGTCTTTACGTCAAGCTTTGCGCGTCTGAGCATGTCAATAGGCGCGATAGCTTCTGTTTCTTCAAATCCATCTGCTAAAAATACGTATATCATATCTGACCTCCGAAATCAATAAAGTACTTTTCTTCAAAGAATGCCGGGTGGTAGGACAGCTTTGCGCGTCGCAATCCTTCTGAGCCGGCGTCCTCCTCGCGATTTATATAGGAATATTCATTTACCAGTGTTTTGGCAAATTCGCAGTTCACTGCGGTGTATGCTCCCTGAAAATCAAGGAGCGCTTTTTCAACATGAACTACAAACGTGTCATTCGACGAGCGTTCCCCGAATGTGAATGCCTGTGGTTTGCCGTCAACAAACAGCACCCCTCCGCGATATCCCAGCGCGGAATAATCGGCAAGGCTCTTGCGCACGACCTCCGCTTCCGTCAGCTTTTCCTCGTCGTCATTATCGGCAGTCAGCCACTGCTCAAGCACCTCGCGGCAGAACTGTATATTGTCAGCGTTTATTACCTCAAAGCTCCAGTCGTTCTCATAGAAACGGTTCAGGTGGTTGCGCTTCGAATGGTACTTTCTTCCCCTGAGCTCCGCTAAATCCGACGTGTTGTAGACATAATCAAAACCGTCGCGGTCGGCATGCACGGTTATCTCCGGGTATATCGCGAGCAATTTTTCGGTGCATTCCTTATTTGCAGTCATTTTCAGCGGAATTTTAAGTTCCGCGCAATAACCGCGGAGCGCTTCGATAAACAATTCAATGCTGCCTGCACCAGCCGGGTACAGAAACCTTGGCACATCGGAATGATCCGAGTTCTGCAGGACATAGAAATCGTTCCACCGGCATATTTTCACGTTGTAAGCGTCTTTCCACACATAATTGTTGCCAAAAGTATACAGGCACCCCCGAAATCCGGACTGTGCCAGCAGTGGTTCCACCCAGGCGCGGTCGGAAAGTTCAGGCGTCCTGAAATCAAATTCAGCCATCAGATAACCTCTGTTTCTTTTTGTATTCTGAGGGCAATATCAGCTATCGGGAGCGGTTTTTTTCCGTCAGAGCAGGGCACTATTTTCCAGCAGTTTCTTTCAGCGGCGTAAAGCGCACTTTTCCTGCATTCTTTCAGGAATACCACGTTTTTTTCGTGTATGTCTTTTTTGCTCTCATCGCCGTTATATCGCGCTGAAAGCAGCTCCTGCGAAATTTCCACCGGCATATCAAGGAATATCACCATATCCGGCTTTGGAAGCGCGAGCCTGTGGTACTCAAAGTCCCACAGCCACGCAAGGAACTCGTCCCACTGCTCCACAGGAAGCTTTGTCATCTGGTAAATCGCATTAGACGTGGTGTATCTGCCGGAAATTATCGTCGTCCCCGCGTCATAATCGCGTTTCCAGTCGGTGACGAAGCTTGCATAACGGTCAGCCGCGTAAAAAGCGGAAGCTGCATAAGCGCCGCTTTCGCCCTCGCACGGAATTCCACCGGAAAGGTACTCAGAAACCACGCGCCCTGTACAGCTCTCGTAATTCGGGAAGCTGATGAGCCGTGCGCTGCCCTTTTCGGACATGTGTTTGCTGAGTAATTCAAGCTGCGTTGACTTACCACAGCCGTCAAGTCCCTCTAGCACTATTATCTTGCCTTTGTTCATCTTTATCAATCCTGTTCATAAATATACATTATTATTTTATCATAAAAATCCGATTTAGTCAATGCTTTTTTGTTCATAATAGCTGATTTGCATATTTAATATAATGCGTAAAAGTTTTCTTTTACGTCGTAGATACAAGTTGCTTTGTAATAAAAAATCGCGCTGCCCGAAAGCAGCGCGATGATTATTGCAAATGAGATCAAGCCTTGCCAACAGAACCGAACAGTTCCATCTTCTCCTTGACCTTAGCCTTGATTGCCTCGGTGCCGGGAGCGAGAAGCTTTCTGGGATCGAAGCCCTTGCCCTGGAGATCCTTGCCCTCTTCGATGTACTTTCTTGTAGCTTCCTGGAATACCAGCTGGCACTCGGTGTTAACGTTGATCTTAGCAACGCCGAGAGAAATAGCCTTCTTGATCATATCGTCAGGAATACCTGTACCACCGTGCAGAACCAGAGGCATATCGCCAACTTCTGCCTTGATCTTAGCCAGTGTGTCGAAGGACAGACCAGGCCAGTTTGCAGGATACTTGCCGTGGATATTGCCGATACCAGCTGCGAGCATTGTAACGCCCAGATCAGCTACCATCTTGCACTCCTTAGGATCAGCGCACTCGCCCATGCCGATAACGCCGTCCTCTTCGCCGCCGATGGAACCTACCTCAGCCTCGAGGGAGATGCCGAGAATATCGCAGGTGTTGACCAGAGCGGTGGTCTTTGCGATGTTCTCTTCGATCGGATAGTGAGAACCGTCGAACATGATGGAGGAGAAACCAGCGTTGATGCAAGCCTTAGCGCCCTCAAAGGTGCCGTGGTCGAGGTGCAGAGCAACCGGAACTGTGATATGCAGGTTCTCAATCATGCCCTTTACCATGCCAACGATGGTGGAATAACCGCACATATACTTGCCTGCGCCCTCGGAAACACCAAGGATAACAGGAGACTTGCACTCCTCAGCGGTGAGAAGGATAGCCTTTGTCCATTCAAGGTTGTTGATGTTGAACTGACCAACAGCGTACTTGCCGTCGCGAGCCTTGTTCAGCATTTCTTTTGCAGATACTAACATGCTTTTGATCTCCTTTGAATTTAAAGTCGGATCGTAAAAATCCCTACAAATCTATTATAGCGCATTTTTCTAAAAAAAGCAATATCTTTTTGAAAAATTTTATACCTCAAAAAAGCCAGTCTGACTGATCGGCTGCTTCGACGGTCTGCGCGGAAGCTTCCTCGGTCTTTCTCCAGTCCTTGAAGCCCTCTTCCTTGCGCATGTTGTAGTAGCTTTCCGCAAGCGGGATAACGATGCAGAGAATAACCGCGATAACCGCGGCTGCAATATAGACTGCCATTTTCTGGTCCTTGGTCCAGCGGTGCGTTGGTACGGCGTCCTGCTTTACTTCAAACTGCCTTTTGTTCCCGGAATTAACGCTGCGGATAACGTATGCCTTGAGTTTATCCGGAGCGCATATCCTGACGCAGATATCCTTATAGCTTTTGTCAAGTGCAGTCCTCAGGCTGTCTGATAGCCCCTCGATGACAGAACGCACATATTTCGCGCTCTCACCGGTTATTTCAGCGATATCCTCTATCTCCAGGTCGTTTTCCCAGAACATATGAATAATGCTTCTCACAACAAACGGCTTCTGCAGAACGGTTTCCAGCAATGCCTGCTTCTTGAGGTCAAGCTCAACGCCGGTGAGAGTCACTGCAGAATCGTTACATTCAGCGTCTTTACACAGCGGGAACTCATCGGCAACGAAATTCACAAGTTCGGCGCTGTCTGGGTATTCGTCGCATTTCGTGGTCGTGCGGACGTAGATCTCCCTTGCAGAATCGAAATCCTTGGTCGTGATGAGCGCCAGCGCGTAAATATCGTCGCCGAAAGTGTCGGTAAGTCTGGTTATATCCATATCAGGTGTTATGGTCGCTTACGTGGAACTGCTTGAGGTTGCCAATCTTCTTGCTGCGCTCCACCATGATGGTTTCGATATCTTCTACGGTAACACCGCGGTCTACCATCATAACTATCATGTGATACAGCAGGTCGTTTATCTCGTTTGCAAGCTCGTCCTTGTCGTTATTCTTGGCGGCAATGACCATCTCGGTGCATTCCTCACCGCACTTCTTGAGAATTTTGTCGATGCCCTTGTCGAAAAGATAGCAGGTGTATGAACCCTCCTGCGGGTTAGCCCTGCGGTCTACGACCACATCATACATATCCTTGAATGCGTCCATCATATTTGTTATCTCCTTATCAATGCATTTGTAAAGAATTTTCGAAAGCCGTCTGCGAATTCCTCCTCCAGAAGGTACTCGTCAGGCGACATATCGTAAAAGTATTTCCCCGAATTTGCGCTCACAGATATCCTGTCGAGCGGATATCCCGGGACGGCTTTCTCATGCGGTCTGTCAACTATGCAGAAGCTATTCCCTGAAATATCCGCGCCCATATGCTCATGGATCTCATCTTCCGAAAGCACAAGACATACTGCATTCAGATAGCGCGCTGTCAGCTTTCCGCCATAACGGCGGGCAAGCCCTCGATAGTATTCCGTCATTTCCTCGTCTGACAGCCGCCTGCCGTTTATATTCCGAACATGGACCCCGGGCTGTTCTTCGTCCGGAAGCCCGTCAAAATACAGTCCTGAATCGCAGGAAAACACGGGGATCCCATAGGCTCTGTAATATGCGAGCGCTTTCTGCCTTGCGTTTTCAAGAGGCGTTGTCCCGTTTTCGGGGACTGCGGGCGGAGGGGTCTGCATATCCCTCAGTCCGATAATGCGTATGCCCGTCCCGCTCAGGCTGCTCCGCATAGAATCCAGCTTCGCCGGATTTCCAGTGCCATACATCAGAGTGAACATCATCATTTAATGCGTGTGAAAAAGCAGCTTCTGTGACCTGTGTGGCATGCTGCTCCGGTCTGGATAACCTTTACCAGCAGCGTGTCGTCATCGCAGTCGCTGTATATCTCGACTACCTTCTGAAAATGGCCGGAAGTAGCTCCCTTGTTCCAAAGTTCCTGTCGTGAACGGCTCCAGAACCATGTGTATCCGGTTTCCAGCGTTTTCTGCAGGCTCTCTTCATTCATGTATGCAAGCATGAGCACCTCGCCATTCTCGGCGTCGGTTATTATCGCAGGGATAAGCCCTGATTTCTTGAAATACTTCTTTACGTCCATGTTTTCTCCTGGTTTACTTTTTCTTTACTAATTCCATTGCTTTTTCAAGCAGCGGGATATCGGTTTCCGGGGAAGTCCACTTATCACTGCTCTCGGGTGGCATATCCAGAAAATAGCTTGCACACAGCTCATGGTCGTTGAGCGTGCGCATGGAACTTATTTCCACAAGGTAAAGAACACCGTTACGGGTATTCTGACCGTCGGCAATGGAATACGCTGAAACAAACCTGGCCGAAACCTCAGTCGTGTTCAGACTGTTCTCCAGCAGTCTTTTCAGAGCTTCCGACGGACTTTCACCCTCACCAACGCTGACCGACGGAAGTTCCAGTGTAGTGGAATTCCGCTTTTTGACATACAAAGTCTTTCCGTTCATTTCAACTACCGCAGTGACACTGGCTGCGTGAAATGTGGTATTTGCCTGTTCCTCGGTGCAGTCCCCGATAAAATTCAGTTCCATATTGATCACCGTCCCAAATGGCATAGCCAAACAATATAAGTATTATATCACAAACCGTTCAGAATTGCAAGTACTTAATCCCACCAGAAGAACCACACGGACGACTGGGTCAGCGTATCAGCCAGCACACAGACTTCCTGCATGCCCTGGTCGATGATATCATTGCAGAATGCATACTGCTCCAGTGCAAGCCCTACTGCTGCGCTCCTGTCAGGAACGGGCACGGCTGCGAACTCCAGAATATCATGTGTGATAACTGCCGGAAACGCGTGAAATCTTTCGTACCAGCTTCTTGCGACCGACATCATGACCTCTGGTTCGGGGCACTCGTTCCAGCCGCCGAACGGAACCCATGCGAAAACTTCCCACGGCTTATCGGTGGGGATTTTCGCAAGTATCACTTCCAGGCTTCGTTTGTTCCCGTTGTCGATGAACCCGGTCAACTTGTCTATCCTGCCGCCGGGAGTTCCGCTGTCCTCGGTGATCTGGTCCCAGTACTCACCGTAAGATTCTTTCATCTCGGTGAGCCTTTCGGTGAACCAGTTCCTGGCGTCGGGGAGTTCCGACTTTAACAGCCGCTCGCGGTAGGATCTCAGACCTTCCGCTTCATTTTCAGCCGTCATTTCAAGCTGTTCGACCAGAACATCGTCCGGTACGATAAGCACCGGCGTATAACCGCCTATCTCGCGCTTTGCGAATGCGTCCTCGTAGGACGACTGTATAAGCGATACCGGCCTGCCTGCCGGAAAGTACTCGCAGGGGCAATCGAGCCATTCCATGACCCTGCGTGCATTTTCGCCCGGTTTTGCGGAAAAAAGACCCATGATTACCCCCTGGAAAGCGTTCTGACAGGAATGTCATGCTGTTTAAGGTGCTCTTTCACCTCGTCAACGGTGAGCTCCCTGAAGTGGAACAGCGACGCCGCCAGCGCAGCGGAACTGTTGGTTTTCTCAAACACTTCGGAGAAATGCTCCAGCCTGCCGCAGCCGCCGCTTGCGATAACCGGGATATTCACCCGGTCGCATACGAAATTCAGCATGTCGATATCAAAGCCCCCGCGCACGCCGTCCGTGTCAATGGAATTCAGGCATATTTCTCCTGCGCCGCGCTCCTGTATTTCCTTTACCCAGTCGCCGAGGTCGAGGTTCATGTCAACGCGTCCACCGTTGATGAAAACGCTGTAGCCGCCTTTTTCGTTGCGCTTTGCGTCTATTCCCACAACGACGCACTGGCTGCCGAAAATCTCCGCAGCGTCGCTGATAAGCTTGGGGTTCTTGACAGCCTGGGAATTGACGGACACCTTATCAGCGCCCGCTCTCAGCGTATCGCGGAAATCCTGCACCGTCGCGATGCCGCCGCCAACGCACAGTGGGACGAACACCTGCTGCGCAGTGCGCTTTACCACGTCGAGCATTACACCGCGTCCCTCATAGGAAGCCGTTATATCATAGAACACCAGTTCGTCCGCGCCCTGACGGTTATACTCTATGGCAAGTTCCACAGGGTCGCCGACGTCTTTTATTCCTTCGAAATTCACACCCTTGACAACTTTTCCGTTGCGGACGTCAAGGCAGGGGATTATTCTCTTTGCAAGCATAGTTTACTCCTTATCAGTGATTGCCGTCATTCTGCCTCGCGGACTGCCTGTGCAAGATCAAGACTGCCCGAATAAATGGACTTGCCGCATATCGCGCCGTAAATGCCGTTTTTCTTAAGCGTCCTGATGTCGTTGATATTCTGTATTCCCCCGCTCGCTATCACCCAGCCGCCCAGGGGCGCCAGCGTATCCTGCAGAGTTTTTGTCATCTGCTGGTTGGGTCCGGACAGAGTGCCGTCCTTATCTATATCAGTGAATATGAAGTACTGCACGCCGGCGCGGCACATTTCCACGCCGAGGTCGATGTAATTCACGCTGCTTGTTTCCAGCCAGCCCTCGGTTGCGACCATGCCTTTCTTTGCGTCGATGCCTACCGCTATCCTGCCCTTGAATTCCTTTGCGGCACGCTTTACAAAGTCGGGGTCCTTGACCGCAGCAGAACCTAATATTACCCTGGAAATACCAGCATTCAGGTACATCTCTACCGTGTCAAGGCTTCTTATGCCGCCGCCGACTTCTACCCTGAGATGTGTGTTCTTTGCAACATCGATGAATATTTCCTTGTTCTGCTGAGTTGCGTCCTTTGCGCCGTCAAGGTCCACCATATGAACCCACTCTGCGCCGGAAGCTTCAAATCCGCGCGCCGTTTCCATGTAGCTGTCCGCAACTTTCATCACGGTGTTGTAGTCCCCTTTGAAAAGGCGCACGCAGTTTCCGTCCTTGATATCTATTGCCGGGAGTATTACCATTGTGTTTCTCCTTTTATGTATTGCATAAAATAAATCTTTTATGCTGCGTTTCAGATTTCAGCGAAACATCTCAGAATGTTCAGACCGGTTTCTCCGCTCTTTTCCGGGTGGAACTGCGCGCCGTAAACATTACCGCTGAACACCAGCGCCGGGACTTTCATGCCGTAATCGCAGTAAGCGGCGACATTAGCGCTGTCGCATTCAGCCGCGAAGCTGTGCACGAAATACACATACTCGCCGTCAGCGCATTTGTCAAGCAGCCTGCAGGGAACGTTCTTTTCAAGGGAATTCCAACCGATATGCGGAACGGGCAGATCTCCCGCAGGGTGCATGAGCTTCACGCTTCCTGGAATAAGCCCAAGACCGTCCGTTTCGCCGAACTCATAGCCCTTTTCAAAAAGCATCTGCATTCCGAGGCAGATGCCAAGCAGCGGTTTCTTCTGCACTTCTTCCCTGATAACGCTGATAAGCCCGGTTTCACCGAGCATTCTCATTGCGTCCGGGAATGCGCCTACCCCGGGGAGTATCAGTCTGTCAGCGCTGCGGAGGTCGTCGGCGCTGTTGGTTATCTTATTTTCAAGCCCGAGGAAGTCCAGCGCGTTCTTCACGCTGAACAGATTTCCTGCGCCATAGTCGATTATTGCGATCATAGTATCGTTCCTTTCGCGTGGGTATCTGTACGGAATATTCTGCTGCGATTGAGTTTTATATGCTCCATTATATGCCCGATGTTTCCCTCGCCGGCGTACTGCTTCATGTCGAAGAAATCACCGTCGAGCCGGCTCCAGAAAAGCGGGTTTTCCTCTTCGCGGACTTCCACGGAATGCAGCAGCTGCCCCGCGTAGACCTCCACATAACATGGGTCGAGCGGGTAGCTGAAATCCATCAGATGAGTGAGTTGTATGTCCTTCTCCGTTATCCCTGTTTCCTCGAATAATTCGCGGTATGCCGCGTGCGCGCTTTCCTCGCCGGGTTCTATCTTTCCTCCGACGAAGTTGATAAGTCCCTTGTAGGGTTCCTTTATCCTGCGGCACATCAGCATCGTATCTCCCTCAGGAGAGAAAACTGCGATCAGGTTATAGCCCTGCATCACAGCACGCCCTTGGTAGAAACCACGGAGCCGTCGGAATTCCGCTTGACTGCGGCTTTCAGAGCATACGCAAGGGACTTGAACAGCGCCTCTATCTTGTGGTGGTCGTTGGAACCATACTCGCAGCGCAGGTGCAGGGTTATCCCGGCATTGAACGCCAGCGCACGCATGAATTCCTCCGTAAGGCAGGTGTCGAACTCCCCTACCCTTTCGTTTGTGAACTGCGCATTGAACACCAGGAACGGACGTCCGCTGATATCCAGCGAGCAGAAAGCCAGCGACTCGTCCATGGGAATGAACGCGCTGCCATAGCGCATTATTCCGGAACGGTCGCCTAAGGCTTCACGCAGAGCCATGCCAACGACAATGCCGATATCCTCTGTGGTGTGATGGCCGTCAACATAGAGGTCGCCGTCGCACTTCACGGAAAGCGTAAAACCACCGTGTATCGCAAGCGCTGTGAGCATGTGATCAAGAAAGCCTATCCCGGTCGCGATGTCGGCTTTTGCGCCTCCGTCGAGGTCGAGTTTTACGGCAATGTCGGTTTCCTTTGTCTTTCTGGTTATTTCAGCGGTTCTGTTCATTTCACATTTCCTCTATATTATCAATTATGTAGGATAAATAATCTTTTCTTCTGACCGCGCCACGGTGAGCGGCATACCATTCATACGTCTCGCGCAGTCCATCTGAAAGCGGCTTCAGATCCGGCATCAGCGTCTGCTGTGACGAAACGTCCAGGGAGTACGCGTAATCCCTGAAGCAGAACCAGCGCTGAGGATCGTGACCTGCAACGCTGCGCAGTTCCGGTTCTTTCCCTAGAACCGCATAGCACGCCCTGACCCATTCTGACACAGTGACTGTGTTCGGATCGCCGACATTAAATACCCTTTGATCTGGCTGTTTCTCCAACAGTACATCTATAAACCTGCACAGATCGTTTACATCAAAGAATTGAAGCGGCATTTCTCCGCTGCCCGGAACATAAAAAGGCAGGTCATTTTCCGCGCATTCGAACACGAACGCTTCCCGATAAAGATTGTTCATCTTACCGTACAGATACGGCGGTCGAATAATATACAAATTCTCTACATTGTCAAGCAGAAATCTTTCGGCTGCAATTTTATTCGTCCCGTAATCTCCCCAGTGGATATTCACGCCGCATGGCTGGCTTTCCCTGAACGGCTGCGGCGCCGTTTCCGGATATACCGCGCTGGAACTGATGAATATATACCGTCCATATCCTCTCAGAGCCGAAACCAGGTCAGACACGTCCCGCTCGTTATATCCGGTAATATCCATGACGACATCGAAATAATGCTCTTTCAGTCTGTCGCCGATGCAATGCCTGTCGCACTCAATGAGTTTCACTCCGCTGGACTGAGGGCGCGTGTTCCTGTTCATCACATAAACCTCGTGCCCCTGTCTTACGAAGTACTCCGCACAATATCGGCTGACAAAGACGGTGCCGCCGGTAACGAGCACTTTCATTTTCAGCCCTCTTTGCGAACTCTGATGGAATTAGCGTGCGCGGTCAGCTTCTCGCGCTCTGCGATGAGGATTATGTCGTCAGCGGCGTCAAGCAGCGCGTCCTTTGTGTAGCAGATGTAGCTGGAACGCTTCAGGAAGCTCTCCACGCCAAGCGGTGAGAAGAAACGCGCGGTACCGCTGGTGGGAAGCACGTGGTTCGGGCCTGCGTAATAATCGCCAAGCGGCTCCGGGGAATACTGCCCCAGGAACAGCGAACCAACGTTGTCTATCTTGCCGATGTATTCCGTGGGGTTCTCTGCGACTACTTCCATGTGCTCGGGGGCAAGCTTGTTGGCAAGCTCTATCGCGTAATCCTTGTCCTCGCTGACGATTATCGCGCCGTAATTCGTCATGGAATAATCGATGATATCCTTTCTGGAAAGATATGCGGACTGGCGCTCTATCTCAGCCTGGGTCCTTACTGCGATATCCATGCTGGTGGTTATCATGATAGCGCTTGCAAGCTTGTCGTGCTCTGCCTGGGACATCAGGTCGGCTGCCAGGTAGGTCGGGTTTGCAGTCTCATCCGCGAATACCAGGATTTCGCTCGGACCTGCGAACATGTCGATATCTACAGTTCCGTAAAGCAGCTTCTTTGCGGTCGCAACGAAAATATTGCCAGGGCCTACTATCTTGGAAACCCGCGGTATCTCCTCGGTACCGTAAGCAAGCGCTGCGACTGCCTGCGCGCCGCCCGCGAGGTAGATCTTGTCAACTCCGCAGAGAGCGGCTGCTACGAGGATATCCTTATTGGCTGTGCCGTCCTTGAGGGGCGGTGTTACCATGACGATCTCCTTTACGCCTGCGATCTTCGCGGGGATAGCGTTCATCAGAACGGAGGACGGATATGCAGCCGTGCCGCCGGGTACGTAAAGTCCCACCTTGTCAAGACCGCGAACGCGCTGTCCCATGATAACGCCGTTTTCCTCGGTGACGCAGAAGCCCTCGCGCTTCTGTCTGTTGTGGAATGCCGTGATGTTCTCGACAGCGTTAAGCATTGCGTTCACGAAATCCGGGCTTTTCTCGTTTGCCTCGGTGAGCGCGTCCTGTATAGCCTCGTCGGGAACTCTGTAGTACTGCGCGTTCGGGCAGTCGAATTTCGCGGTGTAGCTCTTTACTGCCGCGTCGCCGTTTTCCTTTACGTCTGCGAGAATTGCGCGGACGGTCTTTTCAACGTCCGCATTCACCTGTCCTGCGCGCTTTTCGACCTCTGCGAGGAACTGCTTTTCCTCGCCGTCAGCCTTGATTATTCTTATCATCACAAATTCTCCTCTATCTGCTTGACTATCTCAGCTATACGCTGCTGCTTTAGCTTCATGCTTACCGTATTTACTATAATACGAGCGGAAATGGGGGCAACGTCCTCCCAGACCTCCAGCCCGTTTTCCTTCAGCGTGGTGCCTGTTTCGACGATATCAACGATGCCGTCCGCCAGACCTACCAGCGGCGCGAGTTCCACGGACCCCTCTATCTTTACAATGTCAACGTCCATGCCCTTGTTCTCAAAGAAACTGCGTGTAACTTCCGGGTACTTCGTAGCCACAGTCTTTACGCCGTATCCCTCGTAGAAATTGCTCCCTTTTTTGCCGGCAAGTGCGAATTTGCATCTTCCGAAGCCAAGGTCGCTTATCTCAAAGAACTTACCGCCGTGTTCCATTATGGTGTCCTTGCCGACTACTCCGATATCGCATACTCCGTGTTCAACATATGTGATAACGTCCGCTGCCTTTGCGAGAACGACCTCGATATCTTCACCCGGAATGGAGAGGATAAGCCGTCTGCCCTTTTCGCGGAGTTCAGTCACGTCGTAGCCTATCTTGTCCAGCAGGTCAACGGTCTTGTTTTCAAGTCTGCCCTTTGTGAGAGCAATTCTGATGGTCTTGTTCTTCATCGCTCAGACCTCCTTTGTGGTGACTGCGGAATTCACGCCTACCGCGTCAATGCGCTTGATTCCGTGCGCCCTGGCGTACTGCGCGGCTTCGTCTGCAGTCGCGAACAGGGAATTGAACACCGTAAGCCCGCTGTCAATAAGCTCGCTGCAGTGATTGAGCGCTGCTATTTCGCAGCCCGGTTCGCTGAACACCAGCACGTCCGCCGGCTTTGTGAGCGGTTCGCTCGTGTTCCTGAGGAACACTTTCGCTGCCGCTTCGACATTCACAGCGAAGCCTACCGCGGCTGCATTCCTGCCGAAATCGCCAAGCAGGTCGTCATAACGTCCGCCGGAAAGCACCGGAAGTCCGTAGCCCTCCACATAACCGCGGAACAGGATACCTGTGTAATAGTTCTTCTTGTGCGCAAGCCCCAGATCGACCTTGATCCTGTCGGAATATTCCATGGAGCACAGCGCTTCATATGTAGCGCGCAGTCCGGCAAGCTTGGTGCGAAGTTCCTTGCTGTACATGTACTTCTCAGCCTCTGCGAAAACCTCGCTCTCACCGAACAGCGACGGCAGCGCGCGCACTGCCTCCGCAGCGGAGCCGCTCATACCGGCAAGCGCCTCGCTGAGCGCCGGAAAATTCTTGCTCTCGATCAGGGAATGTATCTGCTCGGATTTTTCCTCAGGCAGGTTCAGGTCCTCAACGACAGTCTGGAGAATGCCGCTTTCGCCTATCTCCAGCGTGAAATCCTCGTCAATGGCGAAAAGGGCCTGCGCAGCCAGCGAAAGCGCCTCGTAATCCGCTGCAACTCTCTCTCCGCCCAGTATCTCGATACCGCTCTGTGTGAATTCGTCGTCGCGGCCGCTCTTCTTGGGGTTGACCATGAATATGCTCTGGTTGTAGTAAAGCTTGAGCGGCAGCTTTTCCTCGCGGAGCCTGGTCGCTGCAAGTCTTGCTATCGGCATGGTGTTATCCGGGCGCATCACCATCAGCCTGTTTTTGCCGTCCACCAGCTTGTACATTGTTTCTGGCGGGAAATATCTGGTCTTGCTGTTGAACACATCATAGAATTCCAGACCCGGGGTTATCACCTCGGAATAACCGTATGCCGTAAATATCTTTCTCAGCTTTTCCTGTATCGTGCGCTTGGCAAGGCACTCGTCAAACAGCTGATCCCGGGTGCCCTCCGGGGTGAGCAGATCATATCTCTTCAATTCTCGTTCCCTCCGCTTTAGTGTGGTAACGTGCTATCACGCTATCAGATTACTTTAACAGTATAGCACAAAAGCGCGGCATTGTCAATAAGCGGTGTATTTTTTGGTAATTATGCACATCGGCTTTCAACAATACCGCGACAGCAATTACATATCGAACAGCGACATCTGGGCAGAGTTGGGTATATCGCCGAATACTCCCATTTCGCGCATTTTGTCGATAACCGTGCTGTTAAGCCCGCTCTGCTGCTGGATATCATCGATACACATGTATTTTCCGGCGTCGATGACTTCTTTCAGCTTGAATGCCGCATTGGAACCGCAGCCGGCAATGGAAAGGTACGGCATGCGCAGCTTTCCGTCCTCGATGTGATAGGTCGCTGCGCCTGAAAGCTTCGCGTCGACCGGCAGCACGCCAATACCGCGGCACATCATTTCATTGATTAGCAGGAGCGCGTCCAGCGTTCCCTTTTCCTTCACGCCGATGTTCGGCATGCCCTGGAGTTCCTTGATGCGCGCCGTTACGGCGTCCTTGCCCTTTAAAACAACGTCAAGCTCGATGTTTTCAGTGTGCTTTGTGAGCGTTGCCGCGTAGAATTCGCAGGGTCTGTTTATCTTGAACCAGCACAGCTTTACCGCGGAAGTTACATATGCGGCAGCATGCGCCTTCGGGAACATGTACTTTATCTTCTTACAGCTTTCAACGTACCAGTCGGGCACGTTGTTATCCTTGAATGCCTGATAGATAGTGTCGTCGAAAAGCTTGGTCGCGTTGCCCTTTCGGGTTATCTCCATTATCTTGAACGCCAGACTAGGCTCAACGCCCTTGTGCAGCAGGTATACCATGATGTTATCACGCGTTCCGATAACCTCGGAAATCGTACATGTGCCGTTCTTGATGAGGTCCTGCGCATTGCCGAGCCAAACGTCGGTGCCGTGCGACAGACCGGAGATCTGCAGCAGGTCGGAGAAATTCTTCGGCTTTGCGTCCTGAAGCATCTGCATCGCAAACGGTGTGCCGAACTCCGGAATGCCATAGGTCCCGCAGGGCGCGAAAATATCCTCGGGGGTCACACCCAGCGGCTCCGTGGAAACGAACAGGTCGTAAATCGCACGGTCGGTGGTGGATACGTCCGCGATCTTCATTCCGGTCATATCTTCAAGGTGCTTGTACAGGGTCGGCACATCATGTCCCAGCTCGTCAAGCTTCAGAATGGTGTCGTGCAGCGCATGGAAGTCGAAGTGCGTGGTTATCATGTCGCTGTCCGTCTTATCTGCGGGGTGCTGGACCGGGGTGAAATCGTATACCTCGTAGTCATTCGGCACAACGACCATTCCGCCCGGGTGCTGGGAAGTCGTGCGCTTTACGCCGGTGCAGCCAATGGAAAGGCGCTCCATCTCGGCGTTGTTGAATTCTATGCCGCGTTCCTCGCAGTACTTCTTCACAAAGCCGTATGCGGTCTTGTCCTGAACTGCGGAGATAGTACCCGCTTTGAACACGTGATCTTTACCGAACAGTTCTTCTGTGTAACGGTGCACCTTTCCCTGTACTTCACCGGAGAAGTTAAGGTCGATATCAGGCGCCTTATCTCCCTTGAAGCCAAGGAACGTTTCGAACGGGATATCGTGCCCGTCGCGTATCATATCCGTTCCGCATTTGGGACAGTTCTTCTGCGGGAGGTCAAATCCCGAGCCGACTGAACCGTCGGTCACGAACTCGTTCCAGCGGCACTTGGGGCAGCGGTAATGCGGCGCCAGCGGATTTACCTCAGAAATACCGGACATTATCGCAACGAACGAAGAGCCTACCGAACCTCTGGAACCTACCAGATATCCGTTGTCCTCGGAGTACTTTACAAGCTTCTGCGCGATCATGTACAGAACCGAGAAGCCGTATTTGATGATAGCGTCAAGCTCTTTCTGCAGGCGCTTGGTGACTATGTCCGGTATCTTGTCATCATAGCCGTACCAGTTCATCGCCCTTGTCCAGCAGAGGTCCTGGAGTTCCTGCTCCGCGCCCTCGATGGAAGGCGTGTATGTTCCCTTGGGTATCGGACGGATATCCTCAACCATATCGGCAATGGCGTTTGTGTTGGTTATTACGACTTCCTTCGCCTTTTCTGCGCCAAGATAGCTGAATTCCTCCAGCATCTCATCGGTGGTGCGCAGGTACAGCGGCGCCTGGTTATCGGCGTCCTTGAAGCCCTGCCCTGCCTGCAGTATCTTACGGAATATCCCGTCCTCCTTGTTCATGAAGTGGACGTCGCAGGTGGCAACTACCGGCTTGTTCAGCTTCTCGCCGAGCTTGACAATGCGCATGTTCAGCTGGCGCAGTCCCTCGTCGTCAGAAACCATGCCCTCGCGCACCAGGAACTCATTATTCGCGATAGGCTGTATTTCGAGATAGTCGTAGATCGACGCTATGCTCTCTATCTCTTCCTGCGGCTTTCCGTCGAGTATCGCGCGGAAAAGCTCACCCGCTTCGCAGGCGCTGCCAACTATAAGTCCCTCGCGGTGTTTCTGCAGTTCGGACAGCGGCACGCGGGGCTTGCGGTAGAAGTAGTTCAGGTTGGAATAGGAAACCAGCTTGTACAGGTTCTTTAAGCCGACCTGGTTCTTTACCAGTATTATCATGTGGTATGTGGGCTGCTTCTTTACGTCCACATCGCCGAGTATCGTGTTGAAATCACCGAATTTCTCCAGCTTGTGTCCCTTGCAGGAAATCTGTACAAGGGAAATGAATATCTTCGACAGCATTTCCGCATCGTCGATAGCGCGGTGGTGGTTGAAGTCGCCAAGCTTGAATTCCTTTGCCACCGTATCCAGCTTGAAGTTCTTGAGGTGTGGGAGCGCAGCGCGTGCAAGTTTCAGCGTATCGGCGTAACGTATATCGTATGTCAGCCCCTGGCGCTCGCAGCCTATTTTTATGAAGGAAGTATCGAAATCCGCATTATGCGCGACAAGAACGCCCTTTCCGGCAAACGCGATGAACTTCTCGAGCGCTTCTTTTTCCGAGGGAGCGTCCTCGACCATTGCGTCGGTAATGCCGGTGAGTTCGGTTATGTTGGCAGGAATGGGTTTTTCCGGGTTGACAAATGTCTGAAATCTGTCAACTACCTCCAAATTGCGAAGCTTCACCGCGCCTATTTCTGTTATGCGGTCAAGTTCGCGGCTGAGTCCGGTGGTCTCTATATCGAACACGATGATATCGTCATTTATCGAATGCTCAGTGCAGCCGGATACCAGCGCGCCGGAGTCGTTGACAAAGTACGCTTCCATGCCGTAGATTATCTTGAACTCCCCACCGTTCTTGCGTATCTTTTCAACGGTGTTCATTGCTTCGGGGTATGCCTGAACGTTGCCGTGGTCGGTTATGGCTATAGCCTTGTGTCCCCACGCAAACGCCTGGTTTACCAGGTCTGCGGGTGGAGTTACCGCGTCCATATCGGACATGGTGGTATGCAGGTGGAGTTCCACGCGCTTCTCATCTGCTTTATCCTGGCGCTTCTTCGTCTTTATGGAAGCAATGGACCATGGACGTATATTCAGGCATTTTGCGAATGTATCGAACTCAAACTTACCGCTGACGATTATCGACTTGCCCGGCTTGATGTTGCTTTTAATTATCTCGCTGTTTTCAGTCGGGGTTATCACCTTGAGTATCTCAGAGGAAGTCTTGTCGGAAAAGTATGCGGTGAAGATGAACGTATTTCCATCGCGGGAGGTCTTTTCGTCAGTCTTGAAAACCTCTCCCCACAGGGTCACTTCGTCGCCCTCACCGAATGTTTCAGCCATTTTAAGGGGCGCTTCGCTTATTCCCTTGCCGTAGAACAGGGTTGCGTTTTCCTCAATGACATCAGACTGGAACGGAAGCTTGATCTCCTTTGGCTCTTTCAGCACAGAGGAACCGCGCCTTCCGCCCTTTCCACCACCGCCCTGATACTTGTTCTCAGACGGCGCGGGTGCGGGGGTATACGGAACGACCTGCACCGGAGGACGCTCCTCGGCTTTCATGTATTCCTCCATGTTCACCTCGGAAACTCCGGTGAACTCAACATGTATCGCTTTCTTGAAAAATCCAGCTATCATGCGCTCAATGGAAGTGTTTATGCCCATCTGCATGAGCATTTCACGCCCGCCGTGTTTAAGGGAAATTTCGCAGTTTTCACCGTCGTCGTTTATCTCGGCATTGTCAAGATAGCCGTTAACTGCACCGTTTCTGTCCTTCAGCAGCGCCATTACCTCGCTGATATAGTCAGGCGTGTAGAGCGCCTCCGGGTAACTCGGGTAAATACGCGCCCTCGCACCGGCTGCAGCAGCGGAGATCTTGCCCTCTGCAGCGAGTATTTCCGCAGCAGAGCACAGCTCGTCCATCGCAAGATTGATAAGTATTTCGTTCTTTTCCTCAGTGTATACTATTTTAAGCACCGTTCCCCCGGCAGCCGTTTCCGGGAGCGTCAGTCCGTCAAAAAGCTCGCTTAGTTTTGCAGGCATTTATATATCCTTCCTCATTTCTGCTCACAGCAGGTCTATCTCTTTTTTCAGTTCCTCAAGCAGCTTGTCCTCGGGCACTTTTCGCAGGATCTTTCCCTTTTTGAAGAGAATGCCCTCTCCCTTGCCGCCTGCTATTCCTATATCAGCCTCGCGGGCTTCCCCGGGACCGTTGACCACGCACCCCATAACAGCCACCTTTATCGGCTTGTCTATGGAGGCGCACAGCCTTTCGACCTGTTCTGCAAGCGGGATAAGAGCTATTTTCGTCCTGCCGCAGGTCGGGCAGGAAACTATCTGCACACCTCCGCCCATGTTGCAGGCGCGCAGTATATCCTTTGCCGCGTATATTTCCCTTACCGGGTCGGCAGTCAGCGAAACGCGGATAGTGTCGCCAATATCGTCGCAAAGAAGAGAACCTATGCCGACTGCGGATTTTATGATCCCCATGCGCTCTGTGCCGGCCTCAGTAACGCCCAGGTGCAGCGGATAGTCCACCTGCTGCGCGAGAAGCCTGTACGCGGCAATCATCAGCTTTACGTCTGAAGATTTTATGCTGATAACGATGTCGTCAAAGTCGCAGTCGTTAAGGAGTTTCACATGACCCAGGGCGCTTTCTACCAGGGCTTCCGGCGTGGGGCTGCCGTATTTCTCCAGCAGGTGCCGTTCCAGCGAACCGGAATTAACGCCGATGCGTATCGGAATGTTCCTTTTACGGCACGCGTCCGCAACTGCCCTTACGCGGTCGGGACTGCCGATATTACCGGGATTTATACGTATTTTATCGACGCCGGCGTCAGCGCACGCCAGTGCAATTCTGTAATCAAAGTGAATGTCAGCAACGACGGGAATTCTCACAGCTTCCTTTAATGCGGGAATGAGCTTTACATCATCAACAGTCGGCACAGCTGCGCGAATGATTTCGCAGCCTGCCTTTTCCAGTTCGACTGCCTGAGCCACGCTTCCCGCGACGTTCTCTGCGGGGACATTCAGCATTGACTGAATGTAAACATGCCCGTTTCCGAGTGTGATTCCACCGACCTGTACTTTTTTCTTACTCACTGAAAACCTCCGCTGATAAGCTTAGAAATATCGCCGAATGTTACTACAAGCATCAGAAGCATGAGAAGCCCGAAACCAACAAGGTGGATTATACCCTCCACCTCCGGTTTGAGCGGCTTGCGGCGTATCGCCTCTATCACCAGGAAAAGGAACCTGCAGCCGTCCAGCGCGGGTATCGGCAGCAGATTGAACACGCCGACGTTCACCGTGATGAACGCAAACAGATACATGAACGACGGAAGCCCGTAGCTTACGCTCTGAGAAACCACCGTGACAGTCCCCACGGGGCCTGAAAGGTCTTTAAGCCCGTATTTTCCCTTGAACAGGTCAGCCAGCGTGAAAATTATCATTCGACTGATAGAAGCCGTTTCTCTGCCCGAGTACTCAATGACCGACAGGAAATTTCGCTCCAGCGGCTGAACATAGAACCCGTAGATAACGCTGCTGGAGCCGTCCTCGTCGGTTTCCAGCTTAAAAGGAACGTCTTTCAGCTGGACATTCTGACCGTCGCGGTTTACGGTGAAATCAAGGATAAGTTCGCCGTTTTCGTTTGTCCTGCCGGAATTGTTCTGTAGCTTGTACTGAATGTCGTATGTCGTCCAGACATGCGTATTTTCTATCGATACGATACGGTCGCCGGCCTGCAGCTGCTGCGTACAGAGCGAATGCTCCGGAAAAGCGCTGACCGTGGTAGTGCCCACATTTGCAACCGTGCAGATGTAAATGAGCGCAGCAATAAATCCCAGAACCAGGTTCATTATCGGACGTGCGACAATTACTATCATTCTCTGCCATACCGGCTTGCGGTTGAACGCCCGGGGATTATCGCTTTCGTCGCTTTCGCCCTCCATTGAGCAGGAACCCCCGATGGGAAACAGCCGGATAACGTATTCCGTTTCCTTTCCCTTTTTGCGGAATATCACCGGTCCCATTCCGAGCGCGAATTCGTTGACCTGTATGCCGCACAGTTTTGCAGCGGCAAAGTGCCCGAGCTCGTGAATTATTATTATAACGCAGAATGCCAGTATCGCAATTACTATCTGCATATGACCTCCAAAATCAGTTTCCGAACCTTGCCGCAACGTATTCCTCAGCGGCTCTGCGGGTGTCAAGAATATCCTCCAGCGTGGGCTGCGCGATGAATTTCACGGTTTCAAGCGCGCCGTTCACCACATCGCCGATGTCAAGAAATTTTATCTTCCTGTCAAGGAACAGCGCCACCGCGGCTTCATTTGCGGAATTCACGATGCAGGGCGCGTTGCCCTCCAGCGAGATAGCCTTTTTTGCAGCTGCAAGGCAGGTGAATGTTCCCTCGTCTGCCCTGCCGAAAGTCAGCTGACCCACGTCAAACAGTGAAAGCTTCTTTGCGGGCGACGGCAGCCTTTCCGGGTAAGTCAGCGCCAGCTGTATCGGAATGCGCATATCAGCGCTGCCCAGCTGCGCGATGACCGCTCCGTCCTCGAATTCCACCGCAGAATGAATTATGCTCTGCCTGTGCACCACTATCTCCACCTGCTCAGGTCTGACGTCGAAAAGGCGCACCGCTTCAATAAGCTCAAGTCCCTTATTCATCAGGGTGGCGCTGTCGATGGTGATTTTCGCGCCCATGCTCCAGTTGGGGTGCTTAAGCGCCTGCTCGACAGTTACTTCGCGCAGGTCGTCACGGGTCTTTTCGTAGAAAGGACCACCAGAGGCCGTCAGCAGTATCTTTGATGGACGATTTTCCCCGGCACCAATCAGGCACTGGAATATCGCAGAATGCTCGCTGTCTATCGGAAGCAGCTGCACATTATTCTGCTTTATGCAATCGGTGACGAGCCTTCCTCCTGCGACCAGCGTTTCCTTATTCGCAAGTGCGATGTCATTCCCGGCTTTTGCGGCTTCAAGCGTGGGGACAAGTCCAACCATACCTACAACGGAATTCACCACTATATCGCAGTCAAGGCGCGCCAGTTCGCACAGACCCTCCATTCCGCACAGCACTTTCACATTTGTGTCAGAAAGCCGCTGCTTCATGTCAGAGAATGCATTCTCATTAAAAATGCAGACATATTCCGGGTGGAATTCCCGCGCCTGCTTTTCAAGGAGTTCCGTGTTGCTTCCCGCAGAAAGCGCCCTGACGCCAAATCCGTGCATACGGCAGACGTCAAGCGTCTGGGTGCCTATAGAGCCGGTGGAGCCGAGAATTACTATATTCTTCATTATTATACTCCTGTGGGTGAGAAATTATTTCATTGAACAAAACCACCCATTCACGCATGTGAATGGGCAGAAAATGTCATGCATAAATGAAGCTGCCAAGATAAGACATGGCAACATAGAGGAACGGCGCAACCAGAGTAACGCTGTCAAAGCGGTCAAGAACGCCACCATGCCCTGGCATTATGTTACCGAAGTCCTTTACGTTGTATTCGCGCTTTATCACCGACGCAGAGAGATCGCCAACAACGCCGGCAAGCGAAGCCACCATCGAAAGTGGAATAAGCACCGCGTAACTCAGCTGATGTTCAGTAAGAATAAACGAATTGTAAATCAGTACGGTTATCGCTGTAACAACGCCAACGGTCACCACGCCGCCGATAAGTCCCTCGACTGTTTTCTTAGGGCTGATAAGCGGGCAAAGCTTATGTCTGCCGAAGAAAGTTCCGACAAAATACGCCCCGGAATCCCCGAACCATGCGCAGAACAAAATAAACAGCACCATGAAAATTCCCAGCGGTTCACCGCTCTGAGAGTATCTCAGCAGAACGATGGAACTGAGCGAAGTCGGAAGAAGACCTCCGGCCGCACCACACGCGAGAACCTTTTCAAAGCTGACTTCCTTGTGGTTCTTCAGCATGGTGAGCGCCATCACAATGATATATGCCATGGCAAGCGGCAGGATAAGAAAATTTACCCACGGAAGAATAATCGCTATCGGGAAAACCGCGCCCATAACAATGCTTGCCCAACGCAGCAACTTGAATTTATCGCACTTTATAGCACGCGTAAGTTCCCAAACTGCAACTGATGACAAGAAACATATCCCTGCACAATACACGAAAATATTGTCAAGGAATAAAATCGCCACACCAATAATAATACCAACACCAGCAGAAATCAGCCTCGTGCGCATAAGCAATCCTTCCTCTGAAACTACACTCCGCCAAAGCGCCGGTCGCGCTCGTTGTATTCGCTGATCGCATATTCCAGATGTTTTTTTGTGAAATCGGGCCAGAGGACGTCCATGAAAACAAATTCCGCATACGCCGCCTGCCAGATAAGGAAATTCGACAAACGCTGCTCCCCGCTGGGTCTGATTATCAGATCAAGCGGAGGCATTTCCGCCGTGTAAAGCAGTTTTTCTATTGACTGCTCGTTTATGCTTTCCGGTGTTATTTCCCCACAAGCCGTCTGCTGCGCTAATATCCTGGCTGCCCTGGTTATTTCGTCCCTGCCGCCATAGTTCAGCGCAACCCCCGCAATAAAGCCGTCGTTATCCACCGTGGAAGCCTGTATATCCAGTAATTCCGCAGTGATGTCCTCAGGCAGTGCGGTAATATCACCGAGAAAGATAAAACGTATGTTTTCCCGCGCCGCAGCACGTATATCCTTGATATACTGCCGGAGCAGGTTCATTATTCCGTCGATCTCATCAGCCGGTCGCTTCCAGTTCTCGGTGGAAAAAGCATAGAAAGTCACGCACTTTATGCCGAGTTCCCGCGCCCAGTTGATAGTCTTTTTAAAGACTGCAGCACCCTGTTTATGTCCGAAATTCCGTGGTAGTGCGCGCTTTTTCGCCCACCTGCCGTTACCGTCCATAATTATGCCGACGTGCTGTGGTACTGACATCTCAGCCATCAGATAGACATGATCTCCTTGTCCTTATCAGCGCCTACTGCGTCAATATTTTCGATGAACTTATCGGTGATCTTCTGAATGTTCTTTTCTGCGTCCTTGAGGTCGTCCTCTGTGATCTCGCTGTTCTTCTTCTTTGCCTTGAGCTTGTCAAGAGCGTCGCGGCGTACGTTACGAACTGCGACCTTGCTCTCCTCGCAGATCTTGCTGACCTGCTTGCAGAGTTCCTTTCTGCGGTCCTCTGTCAGCTGCGGGAATGCGATACGCAGAACACGACCGTCATTTGTGGGGTTGATACCGAGGTCGCTTGCCTGGATAGCCTTTTCAATGGACTTGAGTGTGGAAGCGTCAAACGGCTGAACGACAAGAATTCTTGCCTCGGAAACGGAAATGGAAGCCATCTGGTTCACGGGAGTGGGACAGCCATAATAGTCAACAGTGATCCTGTCGAGTACTCCGGGATTAGCGCGGCCTGCGCGGATAGTTGCAAGCTCGCTTTCAAGCGCGTTCACGCACTTTCCCATCTTTTCCTTGGCTGTGTCGAGTATTTCTTTCATTTTGGCACCTCTCTGAAATATTATTGCGGCTTATGCTTTGTAACGAGCGTTCCGACAGTCTTGCCCATGATAGCGTCATAGATATTGTCGGGACGGTTAAGATCAAATACGATTATCGGAATGTTGTTCTCGGTGCAGATGGCTGCTGCTGCGCTGTCCATTACCTGAAGCTTCTTTACGAGAATGTCGTGATGCGTAATCACGTCGTACTTCACAGCGTCGGGGAACTTCTTGGGATCCTTGTCGTAGATACCATCAACCATGGTCGCCTTGAGCAGAATATCTGCATTCAGCTCAGCGGCGCGCAGTGAAGCCGCGCTGTCCGTGGAGAAGAACGGATTTCCGGTTCCGCAGCCAAAGATCACAACTCTGCCCTTTTCAAGATGACGTATAGCCTTGCCGAGAATGAAGGGCTCAGCGACCTGCTGCATGGTGATCGCGGTCTGCACTCTGACCTGGCAGCCCTGTTTTTCCAGAACATCAGCAACGGCAAGAGCGTTCATGGCTGTTGCCAGCATGCCGATATGATCCGCACGCGCCCTGTCCATTCCCTCGGAACTTCTTCCGCGCCAGAAATTACCGCCGCCGACAACAATACCTATCTCGGCGCCGACGTCAACGCACTTCTTTATGCTGCGGCAGATATTCTCAATGGTGGGAATATCCAGTCCGCTGCCCTTATCGCCGGAAAGAGCCTCACCGCTCAGCTTGAGCAGCACACGTTTGTACTTAGGGGTTTCTGCTTCCATTATTATCTTCTAATCCTCCGAATTTATCAGTACAGCCGAAAAGCCGGCTGCCGCAGTCAGGTCAGCCGCACGCCGACCCGCTGCAATATGTCAGCAATGCTGTATCAATAATCCAGTACGCGAATTCTGCCGAGGAGCTCTGCGCCATCAGAAACCTTCTCGATTGCATTGAGAGTGTCCTTCTCGGTCATTACGCCGGTCATGAATGCAAGCTCATTCTCAGGCTGGTTCTTTCTGGAGAGATATGTGACTTCGCCGAAAAGCGCCTTGATAACCGCCTTGGTGACTTCCACATTCTTGGAAGAAAGTCTGATGTAATTTGCACAGGAGAAATCGCTGAAATCCTTGATGAAATTCTGGTCGCTGTCAGCCCATGTAAGGGACTTGCTGGTGCCGGAATGCTTTACGGCAGATACGATGTCGGCAACTACCGCGCTCGCAGTGGGAAGCTTGCCGGCGCCCTTGCCATAGAACACAACGTCGCCTGTAGCGTCACCACGGACAAGGATAGCGTTGAAAACGTCGTTTACGCCAGCCAGCTGGCTCTCGTCCTTGATTACTGCGGGGAAAACACCAATGGAGATCTTGCCGGCCTCCTCGCGCTTTGCGCAGCCGATAAGCTTGATCTTGCAATCGGCGCTGTCGCAGTAGTCCACGTCTTCAAGTGTTATCTTGGTGATACCCTCGGTGTGAACGCTGTCAGGGTAAACATGCTTACCAAAAGCAAGAGAAGCAAGAATGCAGATCTTGCGGCATGCATCGTGACCGTCAACGTCAGCCGAAGGATTACGCTCTGCATAGCCGAGATCCTGAGCGATCTTGAGAGCCTTTTCGAAATCCATGCCGTCGCGGATCATCTTTGTGAGAATGAAGTTAGTGGTTCCATTGAGAATACCTGCGATCTCGTCGATCTCATTAGCGGAAAGGCACGCATGCAGCGGCTTGATTATCGGAATTCCACCGCCAACGCTCGCTTCAAAGAAGAAATTAACATTCTTCTCCTTTGCGATAGCGAGAAGCTCTGCGCCCTTAGCTGCAACAAGTTCCTTGTTAGATGTAACAACGCTCTTGCCAGCCTCGAGAGCGGACTTTACAAAATCATATGCGGGTTTAAGACCACCGATAACCTCGGCTACGACCGTAACCTCAGGGTCATTCAGAATAACATTGAAATCCTTGACAAACTTCTCCTTGTAGGGACTGTCGTTGAAATCACGGATATCAAGAATATACTTGATATCCATCTCCTGTCCAGCCTTCTTTTCAAGGCTTTCCTTATTCTTATAGAAAACCTCAACTGTTCCTGAGCCAACTGTACCGTAACCCAGAACTGCGATCTTAGCCATAATCAACTTCCTTTCGGTTCACTTCTTAAAGCCGGAAAGCGTCTTTTACCAGCTTGGAGGGAAACTCCTTCGTACACCGGCGCTGCGCCTATTTATCCGGCGCGGCTCCGCGGATATGTCCTGTACATTCAGTCTGCCTGGCGGTAATTACCGTGGGGCGCGACCATACAGACATTTATTCACAGCCGCATCTGCCGCTTATTATCCTTTATATTATAGCACAAGACATCGATATTTGCAAGTAGTTTTTTAATTACTTGTAACAAATATGCGAAATTATTCTGAAAGAACGGCTTCTATAGCAGAAAGTTCGTCCGGCGTGAAATCCAGATGTTCCACTGCGGCTGCGTTCTCGGTTATCTGACTGGGCTTTGAAGCGCCGATGAGCACGGTAGTCACCTTTCCCCCGCGAAGCGCCCATGATATCGCCATCTGAGAAAGCTTCTGCCCGCGATTTGCCGCAATCTCATTGAGTTTGCGGACTTTTGCGAGCTTTTCCTCATTGATATCATTCTGTATCCATACGCACCCCTTGGATACCCTGGAGTCCCCGGGGATACCATTGAGATAGCGGTCTGTAAGAAGTCCCTGGAAAAGCGGCTGGAACACCGCAAGTCCCACGCCGTTTTCTGCAGCAAAATCCCTCAGGCCATCTGTTTCTATCCAGCGGTTGAACATAGAATAGCTGGGCTGATTTATAACAAACGGAGTGTGGAGTTCCCTGAAAATCGACATTATTTCTGCGGTCTGCTGCTTGTTGTAGTTGGAAATGCCCACATACAGCGCCTTTCCCTGTCTGACTGCGTTATCAAGAGCCAGTGCGGTTTCCTCAAGCGGTGTGTTCGGGTCAAAAACGTGGTGGTAATAAATATCCACATAGTCAAGCTTCATGCGTTTCAGAGACTGGTCAAGGGAAGCAGTCAGATACTTTCTGGAGCCGTTTCTGTCGCCATAGGGGCCGTCCCACATTTCATAGCCAGCTTTTGTCGCGATTATCAGTTCGTCGCGGTATGCGCGCAGCCCGCGGTCAAGTATCCTGCCAAAATTCTCCTCGGCAGAACCATTGTACGGGTTGCCGTAATTATTCGCAGCGTCAAAGTAAGTGATACCCAGGTCAAAAGCCGTGCGTATCATCTGCTCCATATTTTCAAAATTATCCTTGTAGCTGAAATTCTGCCAGATTCCGAACGAAATCGCCGGAAGCTTCAGACCGCTGTTCCCGCAGCGATTATATACCATTTTTTCATATCTGTGTTCGTTAGGTGTGTACATTTTTCCTCCATTCTGTCAATCGCCCCCGCGTTTCCGCAGGGGCAGTGATTATCAGCGTTTCTTGAAAAAGCCGCCTTTTTTGCCGGCGCTTTCCTTACGTTCCTCCTCAAGTTCCCTGAGTACTTCGCGTTTTACAGTTTCTTTCAGGTTTTCATAGAGATTGTCGTACAGGTTATTGTACAATTCCGCAGCCAGCTTTTCCTTGTCAAAAAACAATGGCGGCTCGGGGGCAAGCTTCTTTTTCATCGCGCGCTGGATCTCTTCCAGTTCAAATGATGAGAATGCAGCTGCTGTAGAGGTGAACTCCTCTTCCGGCTCGGGGTCCTTTTCCGGCTTGCGCTCAGGTTCATGGACAGGCTCCGAGGCAGCTTCCGCGACAGGCTCAGAAACTGCTTCTGGTTCGGGAAGCGGCGCGGGTTCCTCGACGGGCGCAGTAATCATCTCGGGCTCGGGTTCTGGCTCCTGAACCGGCTCGTGGAAAGCTTCCGCGACAGGCTCAGAAACTGCTTCTGGTTCGGGAAGCGGCGCGGGTTCTTCAACGGGCGCGGTAATCATCTCGGGCTCGGGTTCTGGTTCCTGAACCGGCTCGGGGAAAGCTTCCGCGACAGGCTCCGGAACTGCTTCTGGTTCGGGAAGCGGTGCGGGTTCCTCGACGGGCGCGGTAATCATCTCGGGCTCGGGTTCTGGTTCCTGAACCGGCTCGGGGAAAGCTTCTGCGACAGGCTCCGGAACTGCTTCTGGTTCGGAAAGCGGCGCGAGTTCCTCAACGGGCGCGGTAATCATCTCGGGCTCGGGTTCTGGCTTCTGAACCGGCTCGGGGAAAGCTTCCGCGACAGGCTCCGGAACTGCTTCTGGTTCGGGAAGCGGCGCGGGTTCCTCAACGGGCGCGGTAATCATCTCGGGCTCGGGTTCTGACTCCTGAACCGGCTCGGGGAAAGCTTCCGCAACAGGCTCCGGAACTGCTTCTGGCTCAGGAAGCGGCGCGGGTTCCTCAACGGGCACAGAAACAGGTTCTTCAACGGGCGCAACGATCGGCTCATTAACTGCCTGCGGTTCTTGCTGAACTTCTGGAATCGGTGCAGCGGACTGGGGCTGTTCAGGTGCCGGAGCCGCTTCGGGGGCTTCACGAGCACTTACCTTATGACCGCACTTGGGGCAGAATAATGCCTGCGGTCTGAGCTGTCTTCCACATTCTTCACAAAACATATTATCCTCCGGAAATACGAACGCATTCTGAAAGTGCCCTCCAAATGTCACCACTCAGAGGGCACTCAATATTACTCAAAAATCACATCTGCGCAAGTTCAGCAAAGCACTGCTTCATTGCCGGATAAAGCTTGCGGTACATCGCATAGACCTTTTCATACTCGGCGGTGTTTTCAGCAATAGGCTCCTGTATCTTCTCAGGCTTGATGACTGCGCGGCACGCCTCGGGAACGCTCTTGTAAATTCCTGCGCCGACAGCTGCAAGGAGCGCAACGCCAAGTGCGGGACCTTCCTTGTTCTGTGTGGTCTTGACCTGGCAGCCGTAAAGGTCGGCCAGCATCTGGCGCCACAGGGGTGATGTTCCACCACCGCCGCACGCCATCATGTCGCTCACGTTGATGTCCATTTCGCGCATAACTTCAACGCAGTCGCGCAGGGAATAGGAAACGCCCTCCATTACCGCGCGGAGCATCTCTTTCTTCTTGTGCATGGTGGAAAGTCCGAAGAACACGCCGCGTGCATTCGGGTCGAGGTGAGGAGTTCTCTCACCGTTGAGATAAGGCATATAGAGAAGCCTGTTTGCGCCGATGGGCACGCTTCCGGCTTCCTTATCCATGAGGTAATACGGGTCAACGCCCATAGAAAGAGCAGTCTCCATTTCGGACCAGGCAAAATTGTCCCTGAACCATTTCAGCGAAAGACCCGCGGACTGTGTAACGCCCATTACATGCCAGCAGCCGGGAACTGCGCAGCAGAATGTGTGTACTCTTCCCTTCTTGTCAATGGAAATATTGGAAGTATGCGCAAAAACAACTCCGGAAGAACCAATAGTCGTGAACGCCTTTCCATCCTCGACAACACCTGTTCCTACTGCAGCTGCGGCATTATCGCCTGCGCCGCCCACAACAGGAGTTCCTGCCTTTAAACCGGTGAGTTCAGCAGCTTTCTTGGTAATGGTACCGGTGATCTCCGGGGACTCATAAACCTTTGCAAGCAGGGACTTGTCAATGCCCAGCTTGTTCAGGACTTCATCGGACCAGCAGCGGTTCGGGATATCGAGCAGCTGCATTCCGCTGGCGTCGGAAACCTCGGTGGCATACTCGCCGGTGAGCATAAATCTGATGTAATCCTTGGGCAGCAGGATGTGTCTGCACTTTTCGTAATTCTGGGGTTCATTGTTCTTGACCCACATGATCTTTGCAGCCGTGAAGCCAGTGATAGCTGGATTTGCGGTGATCTCGATCATTCTGTCAGCGCCGACCTTGTCGGTGATCTCAACGACTTCCTTGGCGGTGCGCTGGTCGCACCAGATAATGGACTTGCGGATAGGCTGGTTATCAGCGTCCAGCATTACAAGACCGTGCATCTGTCCGGAAAGACCAACGCCCTTGATATCGTCAGGGCTTACCTTGCTTTCAGCGATGACGTCCTTGATACCATTGACGGAAGCGTTCCACCAGTCAAGGGGTTCCTGCTCTGCATAACCGTTCTGCGGTGTGTAAAGCGGGTATTCATAGGTAGCTGAAGCAACCGGTGTGCCGTCCTCTGAAAAAAGCACCGTCTTTGTGCCGGAGGTGCCGATGTCAACGCCTAATATGTAAGCCATGTTTGTGTTCTCCTTAGAAAATAGAATAATCAAAACGCCTGTGTAAACGTTTATATCATCTATGATTTTAATACATTCTGCCTAATTTGTCAAGGGGGTTTGAAAAGTTTTGGTGCAATAATACAAAAAAACGGGGGAATTATGTAATCTCCCCCGAATGATTTTTATTCTTCTCCAAGCGCTTTTCTTACCGACGCTATAAGTTCCTCCGGCGAGAATGGCTTTGAGACCATATCAGAGCCTGTCGCTTCTATCTCGGTCAGGGTCTCTTTGTCCTCCGAGGACGTAAGAAACACCACAGGAGTGTCAAGTCCCGTCTCGCGCAGTCTGTGGAATGTCTGCAGTCCGTCCATTGATGGCATCATGACGTCCATGAGAATGAGGTCGGCCTCCGGGGCAAACGACAGGCATTCTTCACCGGACTGAGCCTTTATGATATTGTCATAACCGTTCTTGCACAGCAGGAACTCAGTCATGCGTAAGTTCATCGGCTCGTCGTCGGTTATGATGATAAGCGCCATCTCTCATCGCCCTTTCAGCTACGAAATTCGTAATGTTTTTTATTAATTATACCACACCCAAGCAATGCCGTCAAGCGTTATCTATTGTCAAAACGGTAATTTTACAGCTATATCATAATTGATTAACAGATATTTCAAATTTAAATAGCCTTATATCACGATAATAATCAAAATGAGTTGACATTGTGAGATAAGTCGGTTATAATATACACATGTGAATAAAAGCACACTTTGTGCAGAAAGGCTGGATATCATGGCAGTTACAACACGAAACAACTCGGATAAGAGAGTTATAAGAACAAAAAAGGCGATACGCGCCGCTCTTTTCAAGATAATGGAAAGCAAGGATATCTCATCTATCACAATAAGCGAACTGACCACCCTTGCCAATGTAAACCGCAGGACATTCTATACGCATTATAATAATATTACGGATATTCTCGACGAAACCGAGTCTGAAATCGTTGACGCTGTAACCGCGATAATTTCCCATTTCGACAGCGGTTCGCTGGTTAACAGCACATATACGCTGTTCCTGGAGTTGAGCAAACTTATCACGGAGCAGTACGGCTTTTACTTCCATCTGATGAAGAGCGATTTCCGCGGGGTGCTCGTTTCAAGAATGAAAAATGTGCTGAAAGCTTCCGCTGGCAAGATACTCGGGCATTTCACGATAACTTCAGAGGAAAAATACGTAATGCTGATGTCGGCGTTCATCAACGGTGGTTTTCTTAATCTGTTCCTTGAATGGAACAAATCCGGGCAGTCGGTTTCCATCGAAACTGCCGCAAAGGTCGCCAGCGTAATGGTGGATTTCTGTGTAAAGAATGTGCCTGAAATAACTGATACGCTTAACAAAACTGATTTCACAAAGGTCACCTCTAAAAACCTTGTTTGAGTGAAAATGTGTATAGCACACCGACTGCTTCAGAAAACCTCCTCGTAAGGCATACAACCTTACTTCGTCGGCTTTCATCGCATTCGGCGCACTCTACCCATTTTCCCTTTTCAAACCGGTTTTTAGAGGTTCCCCAAAGAAATAAAATCATCCCGGGGCGTCGGAACGCTCCGGGATATCTTTATGCCTCGTTCATCGCGTTTATCACTGAACGCATGGCGTCCAGCGGCTTTTCATTCTTGTCGAGGGTGACGCGGATATGCCCGCGGTCTGCGGTTTCAAGCAGCATTCGCTTTCCGCACAGTTTTGATACTGCAGCTATCTTCTTCATGTCGAATTTTCCGAGATAGAACAACAGGTCGTTGTTCATCTGGGTGATTTCAACGATATCAGCGGCGCTTGCCATATTGCGCAGGTGCGCGACTTCAATAAGCCCGAGCACCGATTTTGGCGGGTCGCCATATCTGTCGATAAGCTCGTCGGTGACGTCGACGCTGTCCTCTTCAGTCTGAATTCGCGCTATCTTACGGTAACAGTCAACGCGCTGCGCCTGGTTGGAAATATAATCCTCCGGTATGAACGCGTCTATCTTTATATCCACCAGGCACTCTTCCTTGTGGACGTCCTTTTCACCGCGCTCCTCGCGGACTGCCTCGTCCAGCAGCTGCAGGTACATGTCATATCCCACGTTCGCAAGGTGACCCGACTGACTTGAGCCGAGAATGCTTCCCGCGCCCCTTATCTCCAGGTCGCGCATCGCTATCCTGAAACCGCTGCCGAACTGCGTGAACTCACGTATCGCGTCAAGGCGCTTCTGCGAGATCTCGGAAAGCACCTTTCCGCGCTGGAACGTGAAATACGCATATGCCCGCTTGTTAGTTCTTCCGACGCGGCCTCTCAGCTGGTGAAGCTGTGCAAGCCCCATGTAGTCGGAATTCTCGATGATGAGCGTGTTCACATTCGGGACGTCAACGCCGGTTTCTATTATCGTGGTGCAGACAAGCACGTCAAGGCTTCCGTCAAGAAGATGACGCCAAATCTCCAGCATCTGTTCCTCGGACATTTTGCCGTGTGCAACGCCTACCCGCGCTTCCGGGATAAGCGAGCGTATTTTCTCCGCGCAGCTGTATATCGAGTCTATGCGGTTGTGGATATAGTACACCTGACCGCTGCGACGCAGTTCCTTTTCGATGGCCTGCATTATCACGCCCCAGTCGTGTTCCATGACATAGGTGGTTATCGGCTGTCTGTCCTGGGGAGGTTCGTCGATAACGCTCATGTCGCGTATTCCGCTCATCGCCATGTTGAGGGTCCTCGGGATAGGCGTTGCAGATAAAGTCAGCACGTCAACTCCGCTGAACATCTCCTTGAACTTCTCTTTATGTGCAACGCCGAAGCGCTGTTCCTCGTCGATTATGACAAGCCCCAGGTCCTTGAACTTGATATCTTCCTGGATTATACGGTGGGTGCCAATTATGATATCTATGCTGCCCGCTTTCAGCCGGCGCAGTATTTCGCGCTGTTCAGCCGGGGTCTTGTGCCTTGACAGCAGCGCGATATTTATAGGGAAGCCCTCCATTCGGTTACAGAATGTCTGGAAATGCTGCCATGCAAGCACCGTCGTCGGTACTAACACCGCGCACTGCTTCCCTGCTTCCGCGCACTTGAATGCCGCACGCAGCGCGACTTCCGTCTTGCCGAAGCCAACATCTCCGCACAGCAGGCGCTCCATCGGCACCGGCTTCATCATGTCTGCCTTTATCTCGTCGATGCACCGCAGTTGGGAATTAGTTTCGATATAGTTGAAATGCGCTTCAAAATCCTCCTGCAGCGAGTCGTCAGGTGGAAATTCATAACCCTTGCTCTTCATTCTGCGGGAATAAAGCTCGATAAGCTCGCTTGCCATTTCCTTTGCGGCAGCCTTTGCTTTCGCCTTTGACTTCTGCCACTGGTCGGAATTCAGCTTGTTCAGCTTTACGGTATTCACGTCGCCCGCGCCGATATACCGCGACACAAGGTCAAGCTGCGTGACGGGAATATGCAGCACGTCCGCGCCGGCATAGCGTATTTTGATGTAGTCCTTGGCAACGCCGTCGGTCTCTATCTTGTGAACGCCGTCGAAAATGCCGATACCGTGGGAATAATGCACCACCAGGTCGCCGATGGAGATATCCGAAAGGGAACGTATCTCCTCACCAGGCTTTTTCTTCGGAGTACGCTTGCGGTTCGCATGCACCGCAGTATGCGTAAACACCGCGAACTTTATAGTGCTGTATTCGATACCAGCGCCGAGAGTTCCCGGGATAACGATGACCCTGCCCTTGACGGGTCTTTCGGGGTCGGCGGCGAGGTCGGCCTTGAAGCCCTCGTCCTGCAGGTCGCTTGCAAGCGTATGCGCTCCTTTTTCAGTACCTGAGAAAATCACGCAGGAAAATCCCATATCAAGGTAATTCTGCAGTTCCGTCTGCAGCACCGCGAGTTCACCGCTCCAGGGGGAAGTCTGGATAGCGCCCTGCAGGTCAAGAAGCAGACCAAGCTGCATGTCGCGCCCGCGAATGAACGTATCGAAATACGCGCAGACGCGGTCGTCGATTTCGGAATAGAGCTCATTCTTAGTCAGCATGAACCTGTCAAGCCCACGGCAGATGCGCTTTTCTTCGGTCTGAATGCGCAGGTCCTCGGCATGCTGAGCCGCGATGGCGCGGTAATTCTCGCGCACCGAGGTATTCTCGCAGACGAAAAGCGCGTTCGCATAGTCGAATATCGTCGCTTCCTTATCGTAACACAGCGGAAAGAACCTGTCAACAGCGCTGAGGGAAATTCCACCGCGCAGCTTCTGGCAGTCCTGCTCCAGGCGCTCGCGCATTTCCGCTGCGTTTCTGCCGCGAAGCTTCTTTGCAAGCGCTTCGATACGCCCGCACAGTTCCTCTGAGGAAGTGAAAAGCACCTCGGCTGCCGGGGAAATGCGTATGCTGTCTATGGGCTCAGTCCTGCGCTGAGTCTCAAGATCGAAATAGGTCAGGCTGTCGATGGTATCTCCCCATAATTCAAGACGGCACGGCGCTGCGCTGCTTGGCGGGAATATGTCAACTATTCCACCGCGGACGGAAAACTGCCCCGGTCCCTCGATAAGGTCGCACCGGGAATAACCAGCGGCAATAAGCCCCGCAGTAAGGTCGTCCAGCGGGATATCCATGTCCTGCGAGAGCGTAAGGGTGCGCTCCTTCAGCACGTCAGGGGGAATGGTCAGCTGCGCCGCCGCTTCCGGAGAGCATATAACGGTGCTGCATTCCCCGTTGAGCATGGCCGAGAGCGCGAAAATACGCTTGTGCTCATACTCCCGGGAAGCCGCTTCGTAATCCCCCAGCAGAAGCTCCTTTGCGGGATAGAGCAGCGCAGTCCCCGCGCCATACATTGAATTTATGTCGGTGCACAGACGCTGCGCTTCCGCTTCGTTTTCGGCAATGGTGAGCACCGGGCGCAGCGCTTCCTTACGCAGAAGAGCGCCGATGAAATGCGCCTTGTGTATATGCGAAACGCCTGTCACAAGGGCAGGCAGCTTCTGTTTTTCGTCGAGGTACTTGCTGAGCCGCTGGAACTCGGGAATAAGCCCCGCGGCGTTATAAAAGAGATCCATCGTTGTTTCCTCAGGAGTTGAATTTGTTCATTGCCTCGTTGATCTTTCCGTCAACGATAAGCTCCACACAGGTTACTGCGTTGTCCATTCCGGCTTCCAGGATTTCAGCCTGATCCTTCTTGAAATGCCCCAGCACCCAGTCTGCAAGGGAATAGTCGGGGTGCGGCTTTGCGCCGACTCCCATCTTTATCCGCGGGAACTGATCTGAGCCAGAAAGGTAGATTATGCTCTTGATACCGTTGTGCCCACCGTCGCTCCCCTTTCTGCGGATACGCAGCTTGCCGGGTTCAAGGGAAATATCATCGAAAATTATCAGGGTCTTTTCCGGTGGGACTTTATAGAACGCCATCGCCTCAGTGACTGCCTCACCGCTGTTGTTCATGTAAGTCGTGGGCTTCATGATAAGGCAGCGCTTTCCGGAGATCATCGCGTCGCAGGTCAGGGACTTGAACTTCAGCTTTTTGCAGTCAAGCTTGTATTTCTCGCAGAGGGTGTCCACAGTCATAAAGCCGATGTTGTGCCTTGTCCCGTCGTACTGCGTGCCGGGGTTTCCAAGTCCGCAGATGATGAATTCCACTGGTCCCTGGGGTTCCGGCTCACGCTGGGATTCCAGCTTTTTGAAAATATCGAGAACTGACATTGTTATATGCGCCTTTCGGGTAAATATTCCTGTGCTTTATAACGCACAAAGACCACCCGCAGCAGTACTGCGAGTGGTAGTATCTGTGATTTTGTGACTATCTGGTAATTACACCAGGTCGTTGGCGTCGAACGGATCGCCGCACTCCGGGCAGAACTTCGGAGGATGCGCAGGATCTTCCGGCTGCCAGCCGCACTTGTCGCAGCGATAAATCGGAGCTCCGGCAGGTCTGGGCTTGCCGCAGTTCTGACAGAACTTGCCCTTGTTCACCGTTCCGCAGGAGCATGTCCAGCCGTCTGCCTGTGCGGGCTTGGGCTTACCGCAGTTAGCGCAGAACTTGCCTGTGTTGCTTGTGCCGCACTCGCATGTCCAGCTTCCCTGAGGCGCAGCCTGGGGTGCTGCCTGCTGTGCCGGCTGGGGAGCCTGCGCCTGCTGCTGTGCTCCCATCTGGAACAGGGTCTGCGCGTTCATTCCACCCTGCTGCTGAGCCATGTTCATGCCCATAAATCCCATCATCGCGCCACCCTGATTTCCTGCTGCAGTCTTCATTGCGGAAGCCTGTGCGTCTACCAGTGTAGCAGCTGCCATGTTGGGATTGCGCATAACGGCGGTACGCTGCAGGTTGGTTATCATCTCCTGCTGCTCAGGCGGCAGGCTCGGAGGGTTCATAGCAAAGTTGGAAACAACAATTCCTCGTGCCTCTCCCCATTTCTTGGAAAGAACCTCGTTGAGCGCGTCGGAAATCTCCATAGCCTTTCCGGGAAGCATGCTGGGACGCACTCCCTGCTCGGAGATCTTACCCAGAGCCGGCTGGAGCGCAGTAACTATCTCAGCCTTTAACTGACTGTCGAGATTGGAGCGGTTGAAGGTCTCGCTGAAGTTTCCGCATACGTTAGTATAGAACAGGACAGGGTTGGTTATACGGTATGAATACTCGCCGTTGCAGCGGAGGGTAACATCAACGTCCAGTCCGATATTGTTATCAACGACGCGGAATGGGATAGGAGTAACCGTGCCGTAACGGTTGCCCATTATCTCTTTCATATTGATATAGTAAACACGCTGGTCGTGGGCTGCCTGACCGCCATAGGAAATACGTGTGCCGATATCCTTGAGGGAATTCATGATACCGTCGCCCAGGCTGCCGGAGAACACAGACGGAGAAAGCGCGGACTTGAACTCAAACACGCCCGCTTCCGCAGCGACTTCGGACACCTTGCCGTCAACAACGACAAGCGCACACTGACCCTCGTTGACCGCTATAGCAGAGCCATCGGTGATAACATTGTCGTCACCCTTGTTCGTTCCCCTTGCGCCAACGCGCTTGTGACCCTTTGCCGCAAGTATCTCATTCGGGAGAGAATCGCAATATATGTACTCCTTGTACTGGTCGGCAAGATTGCCGCCAACTGCATTGAGAGCTGCCTTGATAAGACCCATGATGATCTCCTTTCATGCGTGTGATATGACTGATAGGTATATATCTATTTTAACGCAAAATTTGTAAATTGTCAAGGTGTTTTTGTCAATTTTTTGGCTATTTTTATAACAGACTGCTTGACTTAGGGCAATCGGTACGAAAAATCTCTGCGGGATATTGCAAAAAAAGAAGAAAGGTGATATAATAACTATGTGTGGACATGAAAGGAGCGTGGAAACATATGGATATCAAAGTCGGAGACATTCTCGTGATGAAAAAGGAACACCCCGGCTGCGGGAGCGACAAAATGCTCGTACAACGCTGCGGTGCGGATTTCAGGCTGTGCTGCAAGGGCTGCGGACATGTTTTCATGATACCGCGTTCCAAGTGCGAGAAAAAGATAAAAATCGTCATCCGCGAAAACCAGAATTCCGAACTGTAGCTTCTGTGCGTGAACCAATTGATTCTGCACGGAGGATAAATAATGAACGACAAACTTATGATTGCGGAAGCGCGTTACGACGAAATTGGCGTGAAGCTTTCCGACCCCGCGGTTATCGCTGACAACAAGCTTTACCGCGACCTGATGAGAGAACACAAGAGCCTGACGCCTCTGATGGAAGTCTGGCAGAAATACAAAAAGGCAAAGAGAAGCTTCGACGACGCCGTTTCCGCGCTTGAAGAAGCCGGCTCCGACGCCGAACTGCGCGAGCTTGCCCAGAGCGAATACGACGAAAACAAGGCGCTCATGGAACAGCTGAATGAGGAACTGAAGATACTGCTCCTGCCCAAGGACCCGGACGATGACCGCAGCTGCATCATCGAAATAAGAGCCGGCGCCGGTGGCGAAGAAGCCGCTCTTTTCGCAAATTCCCTGCTGAGAATGTACTCCATGTACGCTGCACGTCAGGGCTGGAAAGTCGAGCAGATAAGCTCCAATCCCACTGAACTGGGTGGTTACCGCGAGGTCAGCTTCCTGGTCGAGGGTGAGGGAGTTTTCGCAAAACTGAAATACGAAAGCGGAGTGCACCGCGTACAGAGAGTTCCGGAAACGGAGTCCCAGGGACGGATACAGACTTCCACGGTGACTGTCGCAGTACTGCCGGAAGCCGAAGAAGTCGATGTTGACATCAACCCCGCGGACCTCGTCATTGAAACGTTCCGCTCAAGCGGCGCGGGAGGTCAGCACATCAACAAGACCGAGTCCGCGATTAGAATTATACACAAACCCACGGGAACTGTCGTTGAATGTCAGGAGGAACGCTCCCAGTTCAAGAACAAGGAAAAGGCGATGAAAAAGCTGTACAGCCGCCTTTACGAAGCCAAGCTTGAAGCGCGCGACAGCGCGATCGCCGAGGAGCGCAGGATCCAGGTTGGCACCGGCGACCGCTCGGAGCGCATTCGCACCTATAACTTCCCGCAGTCCAGGGTGACTGACCACCGCATAGGGCTGACGCTCTACAAGCTTGACGAAATGATGAACGGCGGCTGCGACGAAGTTTTCGAGGCGCTGCGCCTTGCCGACCAGACCGCAAAGCTCCTGAAGCAGGAGCAGTGAAAGGAAATGATATCTTGACCACAGAACTGTTGCCGTTTTCCGGGCAGTCCGCAAGGAAAGCAGCTGAAATAATGGCTTCCGGCGGCATCGTCGGAATCCCGACTGAAACCGTCTACGGGCTTGCGGCAGACGCGCGTAACGAGACCGCAGTACACCGTATTTTCGAAGCCAAGGGGCGTCCCCAGGACAATCCGCTGATAGTCCACATCAGCGGTATTGAGCAGCTTGCTCCGCTTGTAAGGGAGATACCCGGACTTGCACTGAAGATCGCTGAAAAATACTGGCCGGGACCTCTCACGATGATATTCCCGAAATCGGATATGATACCCTCTGCGACCAGCGGAGGGCTTGACACCGTCGCAGTGAGAATGCCGCTCAGCCCTGCCGCCAGAGCGATAATAGACGCATGCGGCTTTCCGCTGGCGGCGCCCTCCGCTAACCTTTCGGGAAGCCCCAGTCCCACCACCGCGCAGCATGTTTTCAACGACATGAACGGCAGGATACCGCTGATAATAGACGGCGGCGAATGCAGCTGCGGTGTGGAAAGCACCGTGCTGTGCTTCCCTGCCGCCGACCGTGTGAGAATTCTCAGACCCGGCGGAGTGACCGCAGAAATGCTCTCTGAGCTCTGCGCCGTGGATATCGACCCGGCAGTTACTTCCGAGCCGCCAAAGGGCGCAAAGGTAATGTCCCCGGGCATGAAATACAAGCATTATTCCCCGAAAGCGGACGTGTACATAATCAACGCGCACGGCAAGGCTTTCGCGGACTGGTGCGTAAGCCATGCAGGCGAGAAAACGCTGGCGCTTTCAGCCGATACTCACGAGCACGGCATGTTCCGCTGCTTCGGCAAAGACGAAAGCGAGCAGGCGCACAGGCTTTTCGCGCTGCTCAGGGAAGCCGACGACGAGGGAGCGCGTACCGTCTATGTTGAAATGCCGTCAAAGGACGGTATAGGGCTTGCGGTTTACAATCGCCTGCTTCGTGCAGCGGCATTCAGGGTAATCGAACCAGATGAATAACAGAAAAATTATCGGTCTGACCGGAATGTCAGGCGCGGGGAAATCCACAGTATGCAGGGTTTTCGCAGAAAACGGCTTTCACGTTATCGACTGCGACCTCTGCGCCCGCGAGGTAGTACAGCCCGGCAGACCCGCGCTTGATGAACTCCGCGACCGGCTGGAGGCTTCGCTCATTCTCCCAGACGGAAATCTCGACCGCAGAAAGACATCGGAGCTGATATTCCACGACGAGGAGAAACGCGCACTGTTCAACCAAATAATCTACCCATACATTACATATAATATCTCGGAAAAGATAAAGCGCGCGGACGGCTTTATCCTGCTTGACGCCCCTACCCTGTTCGAAGCGCGGCTGGAACTCCTGTGCGGCAGCATAGTAAGCGTGACTGCGGACGGCGAAAACTGCGTAAAGCGTATAATGCTCCGCGACGATATCCCTGAGGAACTTGCCCGCGCAAGGCTCGCGAGCCAGCACGACGCGGGATTTTACCGCAGTCGTTCCACCATCTGCATAGAGAACAACGGCACTCCCGGGGAACTACGCGAAGCGGCAGAGATGGCAGTGAAGAAACTGAAAGGCAACTGATGACAAAATACCGAAAAAGACGACGCGCCCTCCCGGTGGTGATAATCTGCGTTATCCTCGCGGCTCTGATCGCCGTTTGCGGGTACTTTGGCTACGACCGCTGGCAGAGATACACCCACCCGATAAAATACGAACAGCTTGTGAACAAGTACTCAAAGGAAAATGGGCTGGACAAATACCTCGTTTACTCCGTTATCAAGACTGAAAGCGGCTTTGACCCGTCTGCCGTTTCGAATGTAGGCGCCCGCGGACTCATGCAGATCATGGAGGACACATTCGACTGGGTGAAATTCAGGCTGGGCGACGAAAACACCCGCTATCTTGACATGTACGACCCGGAAACCAATATACGTTACGGCTGCTGGCTGCTCGGGTACCTCTGCGATGAATTCGGCAACGTTGAAGCGGCAATGGCTGCTTACCACGCCGGCAGGGGGCAGGTCAACGAATGGCTCAGCGACAGCAAATATTCCGCTGACGGGATACACCTCGACGATATCCCGATATCTGATACCGCTCACTACGTCCGGAAAATAGTACGGGCGATGGACACATACAAAAAACTTTATGAATGACCCGGGTCCCCCGGAATGAAAGGAAAGATACTTTATGGCAAAGTCAACTGCAAAAGAGCTGAAAGAAAAGCTCCTGATGAAGAAAAAGAACGCGATACTCCGCATGGACGACGCAGCTATCAGGGACTGCGACAAGTTCTGCGAAGGTTACAAGCGCTTCCTGGACGTTGCAAAGACCGAGCGCGAAGCTTCCGCTGAGATAGTGAAGATGGCCAAAGTGCGCGGATTTGTTGAGTTCAGCGCAAAGGCGCACTACAAGCCCGGCGACAAGGTTTACAAGCTGAACCGCGAGAAGTCCGTTATCCTTTCCGTTATCGGCAAGGAGCCTATCGAAAACGGCGTGAACCTCGTTGCTGCACATATCGATTCCCCGCGCCTTGACATGAAGCAGAACCCGCTCTACGAAAAGGACGAGGTAGCTTACTTCAAGACGCATTACTACGGTGGGATCAAGAAGTACCAGTGGCCGACCGTTCCGCTTTCACTGCACGGCGTTATAGTTAAGGCCGACGGCTCCAAGGTGACTGTGAACATCGGCGAGGACGAAAACGACCCGGTATTCTGCGTTTCCGACCTGCTCCCCCACCTTGCAGACGCACAGTACAAGCGCCCCGCTCCCCAGCTCATTAAGGGTGAGGAGCTCAACATCATCATCGGCAGCCGCCCTTTCCGCGACGACGATGAGAGCGAACTCGTAAAGCTCAACATCATGATGATACTCAACGAAAAATACGGCGTTGTAGAGAGCGATTTCATCTCCGCAGAGCTCGAGGCAGTGCCTGCGTTCAAGGCTAAGGACGTTGGTTTCGACAGAAGCCTTGTCGGCGCCTACGGTCAGGACGACAGAGTTTGCGCTTACACCGAACTCATGGCAGTCCTGGAACTCAAGGACCCTGCAAAGACTGCAGTTGCTATCCTCACCGATAAGGAGGAAACAGGCTCCGACGGCAACACCGGTCTGCGTTCCGCTTACCTCAAGTACTTTATCGCCGACCTCGCTGCAACGTTCGGCATAAAGGGCAGAACAGTCCTGCAGAACTCACGCTGCCTGTCAGCTGATGTTAACGCGGCATTCGACCCGACATTCCCCGATGTGTTTGAAAAGCGCAACAGCGCCCTGCTGAATGGCGGCGTATGCGTGACGAAATACACAGGTTCCCGCGGAAAGAGCGGCACTTCCGACGCTTCTGCTGAATTCGTCGGCGAGATCAGAAAGCTGCTTGACGAAAACGGCGTTATCTGGCAGACCGGTGAACTCGGCAAGGTCGATAACGGTGGTGGCGGAACCGTCGCAGCATATATCGCAAATCTCGACGTAAACACCATCGACGTCGGAGTGCCCGTGCTTTCCATGCACGCTCCCTTTGAACTGACTGCAAAGGCTGACGTATGGGCTGCCTATAAGGCATTCGAGGCATTCGTCAACAACTAATCACACAGCCTGTACAAATTCACGAACACCTCTGCATAAACATAAAATATGCAGAGGTGATGTTCATGAAAGAGAAAAAACGCGCATTCCTGCGCAGGCTGGGTGTGAAGCTCATCGCAGCCGCAATGATACTGCTTGGGCTGACATTCATAGCCGACCTGCTGCTGAAGCCGGTGGTCGAAAGCGTTAATGAATATGAATGTCACGCTGCGGTATCAGACATGATAAACCACTCCATTGCCGACGAACTGGAGCGCGAGGGCGCGGAATACTCATCGCTGGTGGAACTGACCCGCGACGAAAGCGGCTCCGTCTGCTCCATCGAAAGCAACGCCATGAACATCAACCGGTTGAAAAACAACATCGCCGACCGTCTTAACCGCGAACTTGAGCGAATGAGCAGCATTGACCTGATGATACCCATAGGTACCCTCAGCGGAATAACCATGCTGCACGGAAAAGGCTTCGATGTCGGCATGACTGTAACCCCCGTCGGTTACGCAAACACTGCGATAATCAGCGAATTCACAGAAGCCGGGCTAAACCAGACGCGGCACAGGATAATCATACAGATAAGCGTTACGGTGGACGCGGTGATACCGGGATTTTCGTCAAGGGTTCCGGTCACAACTTCCATCATAGCCGCAGAAACCATAATAGTCGGCAAGGTGCCGGACGCTTACACGCACGTCGTTGCAGGCGACACCGACCTTGTGGGACTGCTCCAGGATTACGGCGCGGTCCTCGACTGAACGGAGGTCACTTTGGAGCATAAGGAAGCAGAAAATCGCACCGCAGAACTGCGTGCGGTCATTGAAAAGCACAACCACAACTACTACGACCTGGATTCCCCGACCATCGAGGACGACGAATACGACGCGCTGATGCGGGAACTCCGCGGAATAGAACAGCAGTTCCCCGACCTTGCAACAGCGGATTCACCTACGCACAGGGTTGGGGGCACAGTCAGCAGCAGCTTCGAGAAAGTAACGCACGCAGTGCAGATGGGCTCCCTGCAGGACGTTTTCAGCGAGGACGAGGTGCGTTCGTTCCTTGCGGGCGTAATGGAACAGGGCGCGCATGAATTCACGGTAGAGCCGAAGATAGACGGGCTTTCAGTTTCGCTGGAGTATGAGAACGGAATATTTGTGCGCGGTTCCACCAGAGGCGATGGTTTTGTCGGCGAAGATATCACGGCAAATCTGCGGACTATACGTTCCATTCCCCTCAGGCTGAACGACGGACCCGAATTCATCGAAGTGCGCGGCGAGGTCTACATGCCGCGCAAAAGCTTCGCCGCCCTCTGTGAAGAACAGGAACGCAACGGCGAACCTATGCCCAAAAATCCGCGCAACGCTGCCGCTGGTTCACTCCGTCAGAAGGACAGCTCCGTCACCGCAGGCAGAAAGCTGGATATATTCTGCTTCAATCTGCAGCAGATAAGAGGCAGGGAGCTTGCCACGCATTCTCAGTCGCTGGAATATATGCAGTCGCTCGGCTTCAGGGTGATACCGGATTACCGCATATGCAGCACAGCTGACGAGGTGATAAAGCGTATCCGCGAGATTGGTGAAATGCGGCGCAGTCTGCCTTTCGATATTGACGGCGCTGTAGTCAAGGTGAACAGCTTTGCGCTGCGCACCGAGATAGGCGCCACCACTAAAGTCCCGAAATGGGCAGTCGCATTCAAGTACCCCCCAGAGGAAAAGGAAACCACCCTCAACGAAATCGAAATAAACGTCGGCAGGACCGGCGCGCTTACCCCCGTCGCGATATTCGACCCTGTTCAGCTTGCGGGAACCACCGTTTCAAGGGCAATTCTGCATAACCAGGACATAATCAGCGACAAGGACATTCGCGTAGGCGACCGTATAGTTGTGCGCAAAGCCGGGGACATAATCCCGGAGGTGGTGCGCAGCGTTTCCCACCGAGAGGGCTCCGAGCCTTACTTTATACCCAATATCTGCCCGATATGCGGCGCGGAAGCTTTGCGCGACGAGGACGAAGCAGTCATCAGATGCCAGAATATCGACTGCCCCGCTCAGCTTGCGCGTTCCATCGAACATTTCGCCAGCCGGAATGCAATGAACATTGAGGGTCTTGGCGAAGCGATAGTCCAGCAGCTGCTCGACAAGGGATTTGTGTACAATGTCGCCGACCTGTACGAACTGGACGTACAGACAGTCATGCAGGTCACGGGTGGAGTTAAATCGGCCGAGAACCTCGTTGCTTCCATCGAAAAATCAAAGAAAGCCGGACTGGACCGTCTGGTTTTCGCACTGGGAATACGCGGGATAGGTCAGCGCGCAGCCGTGCTCCTCTGCGAAAAGTTCGGCAGCATGGAAGCAATAATGCAGGCGCTCCCGCTGGAAATATGCTGCATAGACGGCTTCGGACAGATAATGGCTGAAGCGGTTTACAACGCCATGCAGGAACCTCACAGAATTCGGCTTATCGAACGGCTGAAGCAGCACGGCGTCAACATGACATACGACAGCGGAAAGGTTTCAGACGACCTCGCGGGAAAGACATTCGTGCTGACCGGAACGCTCCCCACAATGAGCCGCGACCAGGCTAAAGCGCTGATAGAAAGCCACGGAGGCAAGTGCTCAGGTTCAGTCAGCAAAAAGACCACCTATGTGGTTGCCGGAGAGGAAGCCGGGAGCAAGCTCACAAAGGCTCAGGAACTCGGAGTAACAGTCATCAGCGAACAGGAACTTCTCGACCTTATAGTAGAATAACAAGGTTTTTTGACATCTGGCAGGTATTGATTTTTCTTGCAGTTTAGTGTATAATAAATAACAGAAACAGGGCGGAAGCTCTGTTATGCAGGCGACAGGAGTTGCCTATCAGGCTGACGTAAACTTAATAGTCGTAGCAGGCTGTAAAGTGATGACGCGTGTGATGTTCCAGGAGACAGTGCACTGCTGAGCTTGATAAGGGTTGTACATTTACCAAAACTTGGATAGGCTTATGTCGAAAGAAAATGTTCAGGGAGCTCTGCTTTTAGCAGGGCTCCCTTTTTGCAGTATATAAACAAAACGGGGTGATCACTCACCCCATTCTGTTTATTCAAATATGCTGCACTTTACTGACGTCTTTTTAAGCCCCAGGTCGCTGTTTATTACAGTTTCGCCCCAGTCTGAAAGCGAGGTGCCGTCCCAGGAATTCGCAAGGTCAAGGTATTCGACGCCGCCACCGTTGCCCTTCCAGCTCCATGCCAGCCAGCCGATATTGTTTTCGCTGCAGTACTCGAGAATGTACTCCTCGTCAACGTCGCCGTCTGAGTGATTCCAGCCGAATTCACCAACGACCATGCACAATCCCTTATCGGTAGAAAGCTTCAGGTTGCGCGCGATTGTTGCCTTGTTCTTTCCGGCAGTGCCGTACATGTGTACTGAGAACATCGTGTTTCCGTCAGGGTCGGAGGCAAGTACCTTCTCACCGCAGTCGGTTATGCTCTGCCCGTACTGTCCCCAGCCGGCTGCGTCAACCATTATCGTGTTCCGGATACCGGCGTCGCGCAGCTTCGGTATAACCGATGTGTAGCCGTCGCACCATGTGTCGCTGTCCCAGTTGCCGACCCACTCATTTGCGATGTTCAGGATAACGTAGTTTTCCTTTCCGATGAGCGCTTCCTTGACCTCTATCCAGTATTCAGCAGCGGTTTCAAGCAGGCTTTCATCGTCCTTGCCGGTGATGTCGTGGACTTCCAGAATTGCGATCATCTCAAGCTCGCGGCATTTATCCGTCAGCTTGTTAAGGCTGTCCACAGTATCACGGTTGTACTGCTGACCGCTTCCGCAGACTATTCTCACGGTATTGGCGCCGGCTGCGGCAATGGCTTCGAGCGCGGTATCGTCCTCTGATGTGAACCAGGAATGCGGGTGGTTTATTCCCCTCATGACGAACTCATTTCCGTTGGCGTCAAGCAGCTTCGTGCCGCTCACCTTAAATCCGGTCTGGGCAACAGGCTCCGGCTCTGTGGTTGGTTCCGTCGTGGCCGGTTCTGAGGTCACGGGCAATGACGGCAGGGAGGAACTGTCGGGCTTTTCACCTGAACACGCAGCGGTGGCTAAAGCCACGACAGCTGATAAAATAACTGCAACTATTGATTTCATATGATTTTCCTTTCTGGCATAACGCCTGGTTACATTTTAGCACATGCGCAGAAACTTTTCAATAGACATTCCGTAAAAAAATGAGCAATAACGCGATATAATACAATTTATAGGAATTATTATGCAAAAAAAGGTTGACGAACGCGTAATTAAACTGTATAATAATATCATGGCAGGAGGGATAATATGAAAGTTACGTGCGATTACTGTGGCAGCATGTTCGAGGACACCGAACAGTTCTGCCCCAACTGCGGTGCAGTGAACAACCACAACAGCCGTCTTACCGACGGGATACCCAAAACTATCGAGGAACTGAAAGCGTTCTGCGCTGCAAAGAAGCTACCGCTGAACCAGATGCGCTTCTACATAGGCGAGGATTTCAAGGAACCAAAGGCGTTCGGTGTGTTCAAGGACACTGACGGAAACTTTGTCGTTTACAAGAACAAGGCTGATGGCTCCCGCGCAATACGCTACCGCGGACCTGACGAAACGCATGCAGTCAATGAAATATACCAGAAAATGCGTTCAGAAGTCGAGCTGCGCCAGAATTTGAACAGCAATTCCCGGGGAGGGAAAAAGAAGAAATCGCTTGCACAGCGTATAGCTTACCCTGCGGTACTGACTGCGGTGGTTGGTGGAATTCTCGGCATTTCCCTCTTTGCTACGCTCAAGACGCCCACCAGAGGTTACTACAAGTACAACGACCATTATTACTATTGCCAAGGTTCAAGCGACTGGTATTATTTCGACCCTATATCCTCGATATGGATTTTCGCTGATGATATAGACAGCGAACTTTACGATAACTACCGCGACTATTACGAGGATAGTTCCTACAGTTCCGGATATGGCGTTACTGATTTTGAGGACACCGACTACTATCAGGAAAGCAGCTCAAACAGCGGCTGGGACGACGGAAACGACTGGGATTACGGTGGCAACTGGGACGCCGGAGACACCGACTGGGATACAGACTGGTAATATACAAAACACCGCCTTTTTTCAAGACGGTGTTTTTTGCATTAATCGGTTGCGTTCAGCGGCGTGTGGCATTGAATATGCGTCAGTTTTGCTGACCTGCACCATCTGCTTCGAACCGTTCAATATCGTTTCAAGAAGGAATTCCTTATCCATTTCTGCACTTCAGATCATTTTTTTAGAGGTGACCTTTAATTATATCATAGTCAATGTCAATAATATTCCAAATATATACAAGTGTACAATATAAATATGTATACATCTCCCTGCGGAATGAAAAAATATTGACAATACATATCAATTCTGATATAATAAAGAATGGATTTTTATGTATTGGGAACCTCTAAAAACCGGTTTGAGAGGTGACCTATTTAAATTTGACCAAAACAATTTGTTTTGCCAGCTGGAGGATCAACGGTTATGCAGGGATATTCAGACAATAAGATCCCAAACGGAATGAAGAACCATTATTCCGATATATATACTGAAAAAATAATTTTACTAGACTCGGATAAAGATATAATAAAAAACAGCAACAACGCTATTATGCAGTCTATTTCCATGAACAATGCGGTGGGAACCATAGGCGGCTACTATGACGACGACTTGACCATGCTGTTCATAAGCGGCTTCTTCCTTCACAACCTCGGGTATAGCTTTGACGAGTTCAGCAATATGACAGGCGGCTCGCTGAAGAAAATGATCTTTCCCGGGGATCTGAAATACTTCGAAAATCAATCATTCCGCAACGGCTCTGGTGCCGGACTGTTCCACATGATGATGAGCGACGGAACTCCGATATATGTGCGCACTTTCAAGACTGAGTCCACCGACAAGAACGGCACACCTATCTGGGTGATGTCCGTCCGCGTTGCATGGGACGCCCAGAACGTGGAACTTGTAAATGGAATTATGCAATCCGGCGTGTGGTACATAGATTTCAACGATGACGACACCATCAGAAAAGTGACCTGGAGCCAGAAGTTCCGGCAGATGCTGGGATTTTCCGATCCCGCAGACTTCCCGGATACCCTGGAAGCATGGGAAGAGCGTATTCACCCGCACGATCACCAGAAAGTAATGGAAAAGTTCTACGCCGCAATTTCAGACCGGCAGAATGAAACAAAATACATTGTGGAATACCGTGCCAGAGCCAGGGACGGCAAATACCACTGGTTCAAGGAATCTGCCGAGGTAAACCGCAGGCTGGACGGTTCTGCAAGCCGCATGACGGGAATATTCGTCAACATAGACGAAGAGCACAAGACCCGCAAGGAAAACGAAAAGAACGCCGCGTTCCACCGCTCCTATTCAAAATCGAACCTCTGCGAATTCTACGTTGACCTGCAGGACGACACCTTTGAGGTGCTGAAATTCAATGAAAAACTCCTCAAAGAATACGGCTCCATCACCAGCTGGGACGAGATAGCCGGGAAATACGTCAACGAACACGTCTGCGAGGACAGCCGTGATTCCATGCGCCTTCTGTTTGACCGCGACTATATCCGCAGAGAGCTGATAAAGCTTGACGGAGAAATAAGCCTTGAATGTCACGCGAAATACAACGGAGCCGACTATTGGGTAAGAAACCTCGTGCTCCCCGGCGACATGGACGAAAACGGTAAGCCACGGCACGCGATAGTATTCCTGCGCGACATCACAAACGCCAAAAAAGCCGAGGAAGAACTCCACCGCATGTCGCAGGACAATCACGACATGGACGAACTTCTCAGCGGCATGGTGAAACTGGTAAAGCGCTTTGCCGTCTGTGACCTTGAGCACGGGAGCTATACCCTGCACAATCTTGACGGCGTTCAGCTGCTGAAAACTTCTGGTACATACGACGAGATGGTCGCTGATATCAGCAGCAAATTTAAGGCGCTCTCGGATAACGAAACGATCTCTGACCTTATGAGCAGGGAAAATCTCACAGAAAAACTCAGCAGCGAAACCGACATCTATAACTTTGAGTACTGCTCCAATGACGAGAAACTTTTCAAGAACATGTCCGCTATCCCGCTGGAATTCAGCAACGGCAGGCTCACAAGAGTGCTGATGATCATTCAGGACGTAACCCAGGCAAAGAACAACGAACGCGAAGCAAGAGCCGCGCTGAAGGACGCATTCCTTGCCGCAGAACGCGCAAACAAGGCAAAGACCGTATTCATGTCAAATATGTCGCACGATATCCGCACACCGATGAATGCGATTATCGGCATGACAGCAATAGCCGGCGCGCATATTGACGACAAGGAACGCGTGCTGGACTGCCTTGACAAGATAACAAATTCCAGCCGACACCTGCTTTCGCTGATAAACGAAGTGCTTGACATGAGCCAGATAGAGCGCGGGGTTATCAGCCTTGTTCAGGAAGAATTCCACCTGCCGGACCTCATCGACGACCTGCTGACGCTCACCAAATCTTCCGCGGAACAGCACAGGCATGAGATCACAGTCGCGCTTTCTGACATCAGGCACGAGAATGTCACCGGCGACAGGCTGAGAATACAGCAGGTGCTTGCAAACATCATGTCCAACGCTGTGAAGTACACCCCAGACGGTGGGAAAATACACCTCGGTATCTCTGAGAAATTCTCCCGGGGCAACAGCTCCTGCTTTGAATTCACGATCGCCGACAACGGCATCGGCATGACCGAGGAATTCCAAAAGGTGATATTTGAACCGTTCACCCGCGCCGACGACAACCGCACGACTAAGATTCCCGGAACCGGTCTTGGCATGGCGATAACAAAAAACATCGTCGATATGATGAACGGCACCATCACCGTTGACAGCGAATACGGAAAGGGCACCTGCTTCACCGTCAGCATCGTTCTACGCACGCAGGATTCAGAGGACGGTCCGTCCGATGAACTTGCAGACCTACCCGTGCTTGTTGTGGGCGACGACCGAGAGTACTGCGAGGGAGCAGTCACGATACTTGACGAGATCGGCATGAACGGCGAATGGGTGACTTCCGGAGAGGAAGCAGTTCAGCGCACCGTTGACCGTCACAGCATCGGCAACGACTACTTTGCCGTGATAATCGACTGGAAGATGCCCGGCATGGACGGCATTGAGACCACCCGCGAAATACGCAGTAGAGTCGGCAGCGACGTTCCCACTATCGTGTTCACGGCATACGACTGCTCAGCGGTGGAAAAGGAAGCACGTGAAGCAGGCGCTAACGCGTTCATCACAAAACCGCTGTTCCGCTCAAGGCTCACCGCTCTTTTCAAGGGACTTGTCAGCCCCGGCGCAAGGATAAGTTCCGAGACTGACGCCGCAGGAAAAATCGCTCTCACAGACCACTCGGGAAAGAATGTCCTGATAGTGGAGGACAACGAACTTAACCGCGAAATCGCCACAGAAATAATCAGCATGACCGGTGCGCACGTTGAGTCGGTCGAGAACGGCATGGACGCCGTGAATATCATCAGGCAGAAAGGCGCGGGATACTACGATATAGTTTTCATGGATATACAAATGCCTGTCATGAACGGATATCAGGCAACGGAAGAGATCCGCATTATGCCGGGCTGCAGTGATCTGCCCATCGTTGCAATGACTGCCAACACATTCGCTGAAGACGTTCTGCGTGCAAAGAACGCAGGCATGAACGAGCATATCTCGAAGCCGCTGGAACTGAAAAAACTCAACGATGTGATGAACAAGTGGCTGAGAAAAGCATGACCCGGTTTGCGCAAACTTAAGGCAAAACCGCACAATTAACGGCTAACGCCTTTGCCAAGCGACGCCTACGGCTTACGCGGCGCTTGCTTGCATCTTTCTAGTTTGGCGCAAAAAATCACATGATTGCTCAACGGATATGTTCTGTGTTGCGCCAAACTTACATATTGCACAATTCGTCATAGCAAGGCTTGATGTATTTCAAGGTTTGGTAACGCAACAGATGATGAATAAGGCGCGAAGCGACGTTTCTTGATAAGTCATAGAAATCTGCCGTGAAGGAGGTTTTTAGAGGTTACCTTAACCACCAGATAAAATCAGGGACTGCGTAATGCAGCCCCTGTTGTTTTATTTCTTCACCCATTTGTTCATGACTTCAATAAGTCGGTTTACGTCAATCGGCTTCGCAAGGTGCTCGTTCATTCCGCAGCTGAGCGAATTGCGGATATCGTCGGAGAATGCATTTGCAGTCATTGCAAAGATGGGGACGTCGTTGTCAGGACGATCCAGCTTCCGGATTTTCCTGGTGGCTTCATAGCCGCCCATTACCGGCATCTGTACGTCCATGAATATCACTGAATAATACCCGGGAACGGACGACGCGAATTTGTCAACGGCGTCCTTTCCGTTCACGGCCTGGTCAACTGTCAGCTTTGTCATGCCGAAAAGCTCTGCTACAATCTCGCGGTTAAGCTCATTGTCGTCAACCAGCAGAACCCTTACGCCGGAGAAATCAGTGCGTTTCAGCGTTGCAGCGTCGTCAGTGCCGGAATGTCTTACCGGCTGAGTCTTTTCATCAAGCGTCTTGAAATAAAGCGTCACAACAAATGTAGAACCCTTTCCAAGTTCGCTCATGACGGTGATATCACCGCCCATCATCTTAACAATGTTGTAGGTGATTGCCATTCCAAGACCTGTTCCCTGCTCCTGGGTAACGCGCTCGTCAGACGCACGTTCAAACGGCTCAAAAATCCTGCCGAGGAACTCTTGTGACATGCCTATGCCATTATCGCTGAACGTGAAAACATAACATGCAATGTTCTTCTTGTTGAATTCCTTTTCAGTGACATCGACGGTTATCATGCCGCCCGGGTTCGTGTACTTTATCGAATTGCCCACGATGTTCATGAATATCTGCTGCAGCCGCAGTTTGTCGGCTGCAACATTTGCATGCTGGATATCGTGGTTTCTGTAAATCAGCTGGTGCCCCTTTGCCTTTACAGTGGGCGTTATCATCTTTGCCAGCGAATCAAGCATATCACTGATATTGAAGTGATCCTCCGCAAGTGTGAACCCTCCGGATTCGATGCGGCTCATATCAAGCACTTCGTTTATCAGCGAAAGCAGATACTGGCCGGATCCAGATATTTTTTCAAGGCAGTCGGAAACCTTTGCCGTATCATCAATATTTGCCTCGGCAATAGTTGTCATGCCGATTATTGCATTCATAGGGGTGCGGATATCATGGCTCATGCGGGAAAGAAATTCCGTCTTGGCCGCATTTGCGTGCTTCGCGCTGTCGTATGCGTCACGGAGCGCCCTGTTCGCCTGCAGAAGTTTTTCGGTGTATTCGTCGTCCTTGTCGCGGGCTATCTCAGCCTTTTCGGCTACGGTGACTGATATATCCTGCATAACGCCTATTGTGCCTCCGCTTATCTCGGACGCCATGAACTTGAACCAGCGCTCCTCACCGTTTACCCTGCAACGGAACTCGCTTATACGGTTCCCCTTGAGTTCTCCCATAAAGACGTCCATATCAGGCAGCCTGGCGTCAGTGTCTACCTTATCCAGCGCCGCTATGAACTCTTCAACAGGCACGGTTATATCCCTCTGCGGGAGTTCAAGTCCCGTTATCCTTATCAGGCTCTCGCCAGCGAACACCGTCTTTTTTCGGTTGTCGATCATAAAAATACCGATACCGCTGTTAGTACGGTTGATTATATCAGAAACGCGGAAAGCATACTCATACGTGTTCTCCTGCAGCGTGGTGACCGATGATGCCAGTTCGTCTATTTCGGCTACTCCGCTCGAATCGAACTTGACAGATTTGTCACCCGGCTCTATCTCGCGCAGCGTTTTTATCATTCGTGTGACCGGGACGCTCAGCACACGGCTGGTGACAAACGCAAAAACCACGCTGATAACCAGTGTGACGGCAAATATAATCACCGCAAGTTTAAACATGAAGTGATAAATATTCATTACGGTGCTTTCCCTGACGGCTGATATCATCGCCCATTTCTGGTCGCAGTATGGCGAATTGCTTCCGTACAGCGCTATCTGCCGGAAGCTGCTGAGATATTTCACTCCGGTGTTGCTGTATATCACCGACAGTCCGTATTGATTTCCCCCGTCATCAGAGAATGTAGGATTTTCGCTCTGCAGTCTTGTAAAAACAGAACCCGAATGCGATATCGGTATATACTCACCGCTGCCGTCGTTATCCACGCCGAGGATATAACAGGAATCCTCATTGTAAAAGTCGAACTGCGGGATAGAATCAAGGATCATCTTTTCAAGCAGTCCTATTCCCATAACGCCGTAAACATCTCCGGAAGCGCTGACCAGCGGCACGGAATATTTCAGACTAGGCTGCGAAAAATGCGATATCTTGGAAAAAACGCTCCAATATCCCAGGTCCTTTGAAGATGTGCTGCCATATTTTCTAGCTGTACTCATAGGTACCTTGTAAAAATCAAAGTCGTTATCAGTGGACATGTCAAGCACCGGCGCCCATTCATAGTCAAGCGCTGCGCCAATGGAATGTGCGATGTCAACGCTTCCCATTTCCATGGAAATATCCGCATAGCCGGTCTTGCTGTTCGCGTATGCGTCAGTGTCACGGAAGTACACCCCGGACGTACATCCTCGCCGTAAAGGTCGCCTGTTTCCAGTATAATGAATGCGTCATTCACCCCGTTGGCACGCATGAGCGCGATAAGATCCGGCGAAACAGCACCAAGTATATCGCGGCTCACATCTTTGTCAGCGGATAGCGCCTTCGCGGAAACGCCTCGTTCCTCAAGCATTGTCGTGATGCGCTCTGATATGTCAGAAGCCTCCTGCGAAGCAAGCGCCGTTTTCTGGGTCAGCGTGTTTTTCATGTAGAAAGCGCGGTTAGACGTCTTTTCTATCAGAAAATCGCTGGAATACTTCTCAATGTATGTCAGCTCACCGCTTATCAGCATTATCGCAATGAACACCACAGCCTGCAGCACGCCAAGAATGACCATCGAGACCATAACTTTTGTGAGAAGCGGTCTGCCCTTTCGTTTTCTTTGTCTTTTTTCAACGCTCATATCAACCTGTAATACTTTCAAATCCGCTTACAAAGCCCGCGTACCATGTTTCAAATGCACTGTCGCTGCAGTAATCCTCAAGGACCTTGCTGCGTTCCTCACCGGCTGCGACGCGTTCCTTAACGGTGGCTGCGTCGGCAATTGATGTATCGTCAAGATAACTACCAACGAAATCGCGTATTTCAGCGGATTTCTCGCTCGGTGGCGCAGTGTAGAGGGTTCTGCTGTTGACTTCGTCTATCGCCGTTTTGAATGTTTCAGCCATAACGCTGCCCATATCGGGGGAAGTTGCAAGCACCTTGTCAAAATCATTCGTGTCTTTCTTGACAGGCAGATAACCGGAATTTACGGAGAACTGAAGATTTCTTTCGTCCTCTGTGAACCACTCCAGGAAAACAGCGCATGCATATTCCGTCTTTGCGTCGGATTTCATCACGGAAAGCCCCGCGCCCTGCTGGCATGCATAGCTTTCAGTTCCCATAAAATCCGGCACCGGCAGAATTACAGTATCCACCGGGTAGGTGTAGCTGTCACCTACTGTTACTTCCGTCGGCCAGTACATAGCGCCGGTATTGGAGCACACCATGCCGAGAATGGCGCCGATACGCATATCGTCGCTCCTGAAACGGCTCTCTGATGCAAAGCACCCTTTCACGAACGGGACATAATAATTCGCCCACAGACGCTTCAGAGTGTCCTTATCGCAGGAATACTCAACTTCGCCATTGTCATTGTAGGAAATAAACGGGTGCCCCAGCTGCTTTGCGCCGACCACCATGTAATTACCCATTGAGTCGCGGCCGAAAAACGCCTTGCCGTCATTCGGCACGTCGGGCGTCTGCGCGTCAGTGAAATCGTAATATTTTTCAGCGGTAGCGGTAAGACCTTCCCAGGTTTTCAGATCGTCGTAAGTCACTCCACAGGAGGAAGAAAAATCAGCCCAATCGGTAACGTTGAGCACGAAAACCTCCGTAGATTTAGCCGCGGGAAATATCATCAGCCTGCCGTCGTTCCCGATGTCGCCCTCGTTGATGTAAGCAGCAACATATTCGTCAAGTTCCTCCTGCGTGAAATACGGTGAAAGGTCTGCGAGCATTCCCTTTTCATCTACAAGATATGCCGTTTCGGCATATGTACCGAAAATATCCGGCGAGTCCTTTCCGCCCTGGTCAACGGTTTCCATTACGCTTTCTGCGAGTTCATTAACAGAGTTTTTGGAAAACGCTTCAACGATTATGCCCTTTTCCATGCCGACAGTGTCGTTGAATTCCTGCACCATCTCATCGAAACTCAGCTGCTGAACGCCGTTATAATAGTGCCAGATGGTTATTGTGACCGGCTTATCCTTGTCGAGCAGCATTTCGTTCTGTTCCATCTGAGACCCTCCGGAACAGCCTGCCATTCCTAAAAAAATAACTGTCAGCACAGCTGCTGTTATCTTTTTAAAACCCATTGCTTTTCTCCTTTTGTATATTTTGCCCATATTTTGCTTGCCAAATTTGTACCCTTTTATAGTATATACTTTTTAAGGATAAAAGTCAAGCGCTTTAAAAAGAAAAACGGCCGGAGCACCTAAAATGCTCCGACCGTCCTGAATTCGGTTTACTTAGAGGAAACAAGTTCCACATACTTTATAAGAAGTTCTGTAGCGCCGTCAAGCCCCATCTTGGTGGAATTAACGGTGATATCATAACTTCTGGAGTCGCCCCATTTGTTGTCGGAGTGAGTGTTGTGGAAATACTTGCGACGCTTGTCTGCCTGCTCTATGCGCGACTTCGCCTTGTCCTCTGAAATGTTCTCGCGCTCCGCAGTGCGCTTTATCTTGGCTTCCATGTCGCCGAGAATGAATATACGCACCAGCGCGGGATTATCACGCAATACCCAGTCAGCGCATCTTCCGATGACAACAAAGCTCTCGCCCGCGTCTGCCTTTTTCTTGATATAATCGAACTGCATCTGCGCAATAACTTCCTCAGGGGAATTGCTGAACCCGTTCACAGTTCTGGAAAAGAACAGGTTACGCGCGCTCTCGTCGTATTTTCTCAGATAATCCTCGCTGGTGTTATTCTCCTTTGCTATCTCTGCAAGGATATTGCTGTCCAGCAGCGGAAGTCCGAAATGCTTTGCAAGGTTCGCTGCAACGATATGACCACCGCTGCCGAATTCACGTCCTACGGAAATTATTATCTGCTTATCCATAGAATTGACCTCCTTTTTATTCAGGGGTTCGCCCTGCTGTCTGTTTATATTGTAACACAACCGTGCGGCTTTTGCAATAGCTGTTCGTGATTTTCTACAAAATTGCACTATGTGCATGGCGCGGCTTGTTGATTTTCACAACTGATTTCGGAACAGAACCGCTGTCCGTCCCGAAAACAGTGAATGTGAAGTGGTCAGGCAGTCAGTCCGAGTTCTGCGCCATATCTCACGAAAATCATGACAGTGCAGATAATGAGCACCAGAACCGTCGCCGGAACGCACGCCTTTAAGTACTTGCCCCAGCTGATGGGGTGACCGTGCTTGGCAGAAACAGAAGTGCCGACAACGTTCGCAGAAGCGCCGATAGGCGTTGCGCTGCCACCGATATCAGTACCCAGAGAAAGAGACCATGCGAGCACGGAAAGGTAATCCGGACCAAGGCCGCTGACCTGTGCAAGGCGCTGGATTATCGGCACCATAGTAGCCGCGAACGGAATGTTGTCCACAACGGAACTTGCGATAGCAGACAGCCAGATTATGATGATGACAACCAGAATTACATTACCGCCGCTTATCATCTCGATGAAGTTTGCAACTATCTCGAGAATGCCAGTCTGCTCCAGACCGCCAACGACCACGAACAGTCCGACGAAGAACAGCAGGGTCTTGTAATCCACCTTCTTGAGCAGCTCCAGGCAGCTCTTACCGGAAGTGATGAGCGTAGCAATAGCGATAACACCGCCGATGAAAGCAACCGTAAGCCCGGTCTGCGCGTGAGTTACCAGCATAACCACCGCGATAAGGAATATCACGATGCTGATGATGAAGCTTGTCTTGTTTGTGATGGCTTCCTTAGGGTCGGGCATTGTGGAGATATCGATATCGTTTTTGCTTGCTTCCCTGAGGTCCCTGCGGAAGATAAGGAAGAAATAGAACACAACAAACACCAGCGCGATGCCCGCAATAACACCGGTATTCGTGAGGAAGTCCGAGAACGAATAACCCAGGGAAGTGCCGACGATGATATTTGGCGGGTCGCCGCACATAGTCGCGGAACCACCAAGGTTCGCGCAGAACACTTCGGAAAGTATCATGGGTATCGGGTCAAATTTGAGCAGCTGAGCCAGTTCAACAGTGACAGCAGCAAGGAACAGTATAACAGTTATACTGTCGATGAACATCGACAGCACCGCAGACATCAGCATGAATGTCACGAAAAGCGGCACTACCTTGTACTTTACAGCCTTTGCGAGAGTCATGCACAGCCATCTGAAGAAGCCTGCCTTTGCCATGCCCTCTACCATTATCATCATGCCTGCGATGAAGATTATGGTCGCCCAGTTGATGCCCGAGGAGCTTTCCTCAGCAGAACCGGCAGTGTACCAGAAGCCAGGCGTGAAGATATTGCCGATGTTGAGTGTTTCCCATATTGCGTTGATGTCCTTCATGCAGATGCCGAAAACAAGGACAAGCGTTGCAAGACCGCAGCAGAGCGTTACAATATGGCGCTCGATCTTATCCATGATTATCAGCACGAACATCACCACGAATATAAGCACTGCCACAATTTTCGCAAGCAGACCGGTATCGTCTCCGCTGAGCCCGGTGAATATGCCGAAAACCAGCAGTATCATGCCGACTGCGCTCATTCCCATTGCAGCGCCGCGTGTGAGTCTGTCCCTCGCCGACATGATGAACATGACGATGAATACGACAGCAGCAAGCGTTGTTGCTATTATCATTGAGTTACCTCCGTTCTTAAAGCGCCTTTCTTATTTATGTAGCGGGCGCTCCGTCTTTCTCCCGCGCATGAAAAATCTCCCCCTGACTGCAGCACTGCAGTCCATAACGGAGAGATGAAATATGCGCATGCTAATTCTATCACATTGCCATACAAAAGTCAATAGTGTGAAGAAGATTTTGTTATTTTTTTGACAGAACTCCGTATAATGACCCTGGTTCCGATGTTCTTTTTTGGTGAAAGCGCCCAAAGTCCTTATATTAAATATGTATAAAATATCCCCTCCGATATTCTCAGAGGGGATATCCAGTCACAATGGGTAGTAAAGTTTTCCAAGACGAATGCCGTTTTCAGTCAGCTCCCAGGGTATGGTGTAAGTGTCGGTTTCAGGCAGCACATGATAATCGTCCTCATAGCTGTTGTAATATACTGTGTAAGTCAGTTCACCGCTGCGCCTGTCCTCGCTTATCGATGTCACATTCGGGACCACCGCGCCTATCGACAGGTCTTCGTTGCGCGTCCCGCCATTGGTGACAATTACGCCGTTGATTTCCTGGTAGTTATCGGTTTTCAGCATGTCCTCAAGGGTCGCTTCTGCGGCTTCGGGAGTGAGCACGGTCTCGAGGTATTCCAGCATTTCCTCGCGGGTGCGCTGTTTTGTTGAACTTACATATATGCTCCACCACATGCTTCTTGCACGGCTGTCTGTCTTAAGAAGTTCGCTGTAAATTCCGGAGCCGTTATGGTAAATTTCAATGCCGCTGCCGTCGTTCACGTTTTCGACGCGGCCTGATATATGCGCTGTCCAGTAGCTTTCAAACGTGTGGAAATCATCGTCGTACATAACAAGGTCGTTTTCGTCGTAAGTCACGGCATATCTCATGGTTTGCTTGTCATAGACCTCCCACTTTACATCGTCGCCGAAATATTTCTTCACAATGATATAATCGCCGCGGATATAAACCTCAGTTGAAGTGCAGTCTTTTTCAAGGGCATTCCCACCGAATGTTTCGTTTGTGCTTGAGCCGCCCTGCCACTTATTCTCGTCGTTTATACCGCTCCAAACAAAGGTTTCGCCGTCATAGGCAACTGAAAATCCCTCGGGCTGAAGCGTAAAAAGGAACACATATTCATCGTCCACCGGGTTTCTGTAGAATACACGATACCGGATCGCGAATTCCCCGTCGATTTCACAGGTGACAGTCTGCACGCCATAGACCTTCTTCATGCCGTTGTTATAAGGAACTGCGTAATACGCCACTCCCGTGACTTCTTCGTTTTCCAACCTGTAGATTGTCGGAACGAAATCAGTTTTGCTTTCGGGCGACCAGAAATTATCCATATCGTCCGTGGAACCGCTCAGCGGCGTCAGCGAGTATTCCCACACGCCGTCGTTCTTCACTATGTCTGCCTGGAAATCGCGGCACACGGGACGTTCATCATACTGCGTGACCGTTTCAAAGTCCAACGGCTCGGTTATGAACGTATCCGCTTCGGAGTCGTAAAGCCGTATCGTCAGCGAAATTCGCCCCTCGTCAAACGCGATAAGCCTGTCCTCCTCACTTTTGATGCCGAAATCTTCCGGGTGCATGTAATTCCTGTTCCATGTGCGCCCGTCGAATTCCGCGCTGCCGCTGGTGAAAATTTCGTCCAGAACCTCTGAAAATCCCTCGTCGTCAAGCTCCGCTTTCAGCTTCATTCTGCCGAGATAGCCAATATACATCGGCGCTTTGATTTCGCTGGCGTAATCTTCGCTGGAACTGCCAATTCCGTATTCTGCGGTGTATTCCTTATTGGCAATGCGCTCGCTCAGCGCCTCTGCGGAAACCGAGCTTTCGCCTTTAAAGGTGCACTGATACATCGTCTGCCCGTTATTCTTCTGAATGCAATAATAATCGCGGTCGCCGCTGGAATTAACGTTTATCAGCATGACATAAAGATTTTCAGTCTCCGCGAAGCCTGAACATGTTGTTTCAACGCCGTCAATATCACAAAATTCATCATATGTCAGATTAAGAATACTCAGACAGCTGCGGAATTTCTCACAAACGACCCAGGTGCCAAGAAAATGGCTTTCGAAAATGTCAAGACCCGCTTTATCCGTGCGGAATTCCAGCCCGTTTGCAGTCGGTTCGTGTGTTTCCTGCGTCGCTTCACTAGTGATTTCGGAGTGCACGGTGTCCTTCGGCACTATCGGGAGCATTCCGTTGTGGTATGCGGTGTACAGCCCTAATCCTGCAGCAAGGACCACCGCGGCAGCCGTGCACGAACCTATCACCACGCCCCGGCGGCTGTGCTTTACCGGTTTGTATTCCCCATCGAAATGCATGAGCAGTTCATCGCCATTTTCGGGCTTGTTTTCCGCTTCAGCGAACATCTCGGGGAGCTTCTTTTCAAGTTCAGTCATTCTGGTCTCGGAGAGCGAGATTTTATCATACATCGATTTCAAATCCTTTTCAGTCATAGATTTCCCTCCTCCAGAGATAATCGGAGCAGCTTTCTGCCCTTATTCAGCCGTTTGTAGACGGTGTTTTCAGTTACTTCAAGCGCCCGTGCGATTTCTACAGCAGGCATGTCCTCATAGTAGAACATGTAAATCACCGTCTTGATTTTTTCCGGAAGCCGCATCACAGTATCCAGCAGCTCGTTTGTCCCTGCGGACGGCGCTGCGATTTCCCCCGCTTCTTCAAGCGGAATGTTTCGCTTCACCCGCACTGATTTCACGACATTTAGTGCGCGGTGCTCTGCCATTTTCATCATCCAGTATTTCAAGTGCCTTTCGTCGTTGAAGTCACCGTGCCTTATCGCTGCCGCAAAGCACTCCATAAGGATATCCTCGGCTTCCTCGGGACGCCGCACTATTCCGAGCGCGACAAGGTATACGGCATTAGCGTATTGACGGAACACCATCGTGGCGTTTTCCTGCGTTATTCGGAACACCTGAACAACCCCTTTCATTTCCTTTTGTAATTATAACATATCTGAAATGAGAAACCTGCCTTCAAACCTGAATATTTTTATAAAACTACCCCCTCCTGGTCACAAGAGGGGGATTGATGTTAGGTTTTATCAGGACTTTATCTCAGTGCCCGGAGGAAGCATGTCGTAACGCGCGAATTCCGACGTGAATTCGCCCAGACCCTGGGTTATCTGACGGAGCGTCAGCGCGAAGTCCGAAAGCTCTGCAACGGGCGCTTCTGCGATGAGTTCAGTCATTCCGTTGCCGGCTGCATTCATGCCCAGCACGGAGCCGCGGCGCTTGGAAAGTACGCTCATAACGTCGCCCTGCTTGTCGTCCGGCACGAGGATTTTCAGGCTGTCAACAGGTTCAAGCAGATAGGGCTGCGCTTCCTTCATGCAGTCCTTGAATGCCATGGAAGCCGCTGTCTTGAACGCCATTTCAGAGCTGTCAACGGGGTGGTAGCTTCCGTCGATGAGGGTAGCTTTCAGTTTTACCACCGGGAAACCTCCGATAGAGCCATGCTCAGCCGCCTCCTGCAGTCCCTTTTCAACAGCCGGGAAGAAGTTCTTGGGGACGCTTCCGCCAAATATCTTCTCCTCAAACAGCAGTTCGTCGCCGTCATACGGCTCGAATTCTATCTTGACATGTCCGTACTGTCCGTGACCTCCGGACTGCTTCTTGTACTTGCTCTCAATGGTCACCTTTTTGCGAATGGCTTCACGGTAGGCGATTTTCGGCTCGGACATCACGACGTTCATGCCGAATTTGGATTTCAGCTTTGCAGCAGCAACGTCAAGATGCTGGTCGCCCAGTCCGCCTATCATGCGCTGGTGGGTTTCGTGATCGTGCACGTATTTCAGCGTGAGATCCTCTTCAAGAAGTCTGCGTATCGCTGCGGAAAGCTTACCCTCGTCGCCTCCGTCAGCCAGCTTAACCGCACGGAAATAGCACGCTTCCGGGAACTTCGTGGGTTCCAGCGCTGCGACTGCTTCCGGAGCGCAGAGCGTGTCGTTGGTTGCCGCTTCAAGCTTTGCAACAGCCACGATATCGCCCGCAAATGCTTCGGCGACTTCCTCCTGCTTCTTGCCGAGGAGCTTCAGCAGCTTGCCCACGCGTATGGTCTCGCCATTAGTCGCATTCACAACGGAAGCGCCGGGCACAAGCTTGCCCTGAACCACCTTTATCACGCTTATCTTGCCTACGAACGGGTCGGCGACAGTCTTGAAAACAAGAGCCTTTAGCGGCTTGTTCCCGTCATAGTCGAGCAGTTCGCCATTGCAGGTCTCAAGCTTGCGCTCGTTCGGCGACGGAAGCATGGATACAACCGCGTCCAGCAGCATGTCAACGCCGGAAAGAGTATCGTTAGCACAGCAAACCAGCGGAGTTATAGCGCCGCTTGCAACGCCGTCGTGAATTCCCTTTACAAGCTCGTCGTGGGTGAAATCCTCGCCGTTAAAGAACTTCTCCATGAACTCCTCGTTTGTCTCTGCGACTGCCTCAGCCATGGAAGCGCGCAGACCCGCGATACGGTTCTCGGAAGCCGGCATTGGCACTTCGGTGGGAACGCCTTTCTTGTCGTACTTGTAAGCCTTCATCGTCAGCAGATTTATGTAAGCCTCAACGGGGCCGTTCTTGTCATACGGCACTACTATCGGGCACACAGACGGGCCAAATATAGTCTTGAGCTGAGTATGCACTTTATAGAAATCGGAATTCTCAACCTCCATGCAGGTTACAGCCAGCATTCTTGCCTTGTTCTGCCCTGCCGCGAGGTCGTAAGCCTTGCGGGTGCCTGCGCACACGCCGTCCTTGCCGTTAACGGTGATTATGACGGACTCTGCGGCGCGCATGCCCTCGTACATTCCCCCTAGGAAATCAAACTGACCGGGGGCGTCGATGATATTTATCTTGGTATCCTGCCAAACGGTGGTGGCAAGCGCGGAATTTATGGAAATCTTCCTGCGGATCTCTTCAGGGTCGAAATCGCACACTGTGCTGCCCTCGTTGGTGCTGCCCATTCTCTCGGTCAGCCCTGATTTAAACAGCATAGCCTCGGCTAATGCAGTCTTTCCGCTTCCGCCATGTCCGGCAAGTAATATGTTTCTGATGTTATCAGCAGTGAATGCTTTCATTGGGTCGATCCTCCGAATAATTATTTGGCAGCCCGGCTTTCCGGAACTCCATGCTTCTATTATATAGTAAACTTGTATAAATTTCAACCGTTTTTGTGAAGTTTTTTGATATCCAATGTACAAATTCCATATTATGTTTTGTGCATTACTCACAAACGCCGTGCAATAATTGCCCCTTGATTATGGCGATATAATAGTATATAATATAAATAACCTATTTCAAGGAGAAAACCATGATAACCGAAAACCTCCCCCTGACCTGCCCCGTATGCGGCGAAAAGACCAGCACCCCTCCCCTGCTGAAATACGACGGAAACACCCTGCGCTGTCCGAAAAATCACTGCTTTGACATCTCCGCAAAAGGATACGTGAACCTTCTGCTTTCCCAGCACAAGAATGTAAAGGACCCCGGCGACAGCAAGGAAATGGTATCGGCAAGGCGGCTGTTTCTTGACAGCGGCGCGTATTCCGGGCTGCGCGATACTCTGTGCGAATGCGCAGCGAAATACGCTGCCGGCTTCCCGAAACCTGTTACAATGCTTGACTGCGGCTGCGGCGAGGGCTACTACACCGTGGGAATGTACGACGCGTTCCCCGGAATGCGCATTTTCGGCGTTGACATCTCGAAAAACGCGCTTGCCGCTGCGCATTCCCGCATAAACGGCAACGGAATGAAGCGCGATATTTTCTGTGCAGCTGCAAGCGTATTCCGGCTGCCGTTCTGCGATAATTCCGCGGATATGGCGGCGGTTATATTTGCGCCGTTCCAGCGCGAGGAACTTCTGCGCGTAGTGAAGCCCGGCGGCATCATCATCACCGCGATACCCGGAGAGCGCCATCTGTTCGGGCTGAAATCCCTCATTTACGACGAACCGCGCCTGAACGAAGTTAAGCCCTACGAGATCCCGGGCATGGAATTTCTGGAGAAGCGCACCGTCCAGGGCGAAATAACCATAACCAGCCAGGAAGTGCTGAACGCTCTTTTCACCATGACACCGTATTACTACAAGACCTCGCAGCACGACAGCGGCAGGCTTTACGGCTATTTCGGCACTAACGATGAGTTCACCACTGAGATAGATTTTCAGGTGCTTTGCTACAGGGTGATATAAAATTACGCCGTACCTTTTTTCAGGTACGGCGCGTTTTCATTTCTTCTTTCTGGTGTAAACTGGTTCGCCGCGACGGTGGTTAAGAGCCCTGGCAGCACGCTTTTCTGCGGCTGCGCGTTCCCTTTCTGCCATTATCTCGTCAAGGCGCTGCTTGCTCTTTTCTGCCATATCGAGAAGCATGAGCTTGTTGTTGAAAGACGGCTTGTCAAGCACTATCTCAAACAGAGCGTTCATAAGCTGTTCCGCTTCCTGGTCGGAATTCACCAGGCGCCGCTCGATGAGTTCGCGCGGGGTTATCGCAAGCTGCCGGATATTGTAGCACTCTCCGGTTTCGAGTATCTCTTTCAGCGCTGTTGAAGCTGCCCTCAGCCGCTGGACGTCTGGGGTTTCCGTGTCAGTCTTTTTGGCGCGTGCGTCCGCTATCTCGCACTGTATCAGCCTGCGCAGGTCCTCTGCACCCAGACTGTCCAGGAGACGTTTCAGTCCCGGGCGCTCCTCGGGTATTTCCTTATCGTGATAATACACAAGCCAGCTGATCTCCTCAGAGAGCGCATGCGGGAACTCCAGCCTGCGCATTATGCGCTCTGCAAGAAGTCTGCCACGTTCCCCGTGCCCCTTATAATGCCCGCGCCCCTTTGCGTCTATCGCGCAGCAATCGGGTTTGCCGAGGTCGTGGAACAGCATAGCAAACCGCACAGAAAGCTCCGGCACCGAGTACCCGACAGACTTGCAGATGTGCGTCCACACCGTGAAATCATGGTGAATGCTGTGCTGGTCAAAGCCTATACACGGCTCTATCTCGGGCAGCAGCGACTTCAATATATCAGCGTATTGTTCCAGCACCCGAGCCGCGTACTTTCCCATAACTATACGCGACAGTTCGCTGAACAGCTTGTCCTTTTCAGCGTATTCAAAGCAGCTGACATTCGCGCGGATAGCGTCGAGGGTCTTTTCCTCAATGACGTACTCGTCCTCCGCGCAGTAGCGCATTGCCTCAAGTATCCTTGACGGGTCGGAAGTGAAGCACCTTGACATGTCATACCAGCTTTCAGTGGTGCTTTTTCCATTCTCCTTAACAGTGCGTGACTGCATCTCACCAATCGCGATAACACGCGCAGGGAGCCTTACAACGCCTGTGCGACGGTTTATCTCCGCAGCGCTGTCCGGAATAAGCCCCTCCTGCTCCTCCTCGCGCTCCTCAGCCGCGACTTCCGCAGGGTCGGGGCGCAGCGAAGCACGGCCCCCGAACGGGTCAACAAGCCCTGTACGCGGGCTGTACGCCATTGCATTCATCGTAAATCCGCGACGGAAAAGGTCTGTTTCAAGGTCCTCCGCGTACATCACACGGTTCCCGACGACCTCTCGCCGATAAGGGGAAACTTGGATTATCATGCCGACAACGGTCACAAGCACCTCACCGCGCTTCATTCCCTCGTCGGATATTCTGTATTCGCGGAAAGCAAAAAGGATATCGTTTATCCCCGCATTCGTCACAATGTCGTAATCCTGCGGATTATTGCCCAAGAGAAGCTCTCTCACGCAGTCCCCGACTATGTATGCGTCATAACCAGCTTTTTCAAGCACGCCGATCGCCTGCGTGACCTGCTCCGGCAGAATTATCATGAAAATCACCCCTGAACCTGCAATAATATATACATATTATATAACATATCACGCAAAAAATCAAGCGGTATATTTCCAGGGAGATCAGCAGAAGAAAAAAGTGACCGAAAGCCCGCAGACTATCCAAGCGGTAAGGTCCGCAGAAAGCGCTGCCGGGACTGCGTAACGCGTTTTGCGTATCTTCACCGCAGAAAAGTACACGGCAATGGTGTAGAACGTTGTTTCCGACGAACCCAGGAGTATCGCAGCAGTGCGCTCTGCAAGGGTGTCTGCGCCGTATTCCGCAGCAATTCCGTCATAGACTGCGATAGCGCCGCTGCCGGAAAACGGGCGCAGCAGCACCATCTGCATGCATTCCGGCGGAAAGCCGACCAGGCTGCAGAGGGGTTCCAGGGCGCTTGTCAGGATTTCCACAGCGCCGCTGGCACGGAACATTCCAACGCTGACCAGCAATATCACCAGCGCAGGAAGAATATCAGCGGTGGTGCGCAGTCCCTGTGCAGCGCCATCGCAGAACACCCTGAACACATCGACATGCCGCACCGCGCCGCATATCATCACCCCGACAAACAGCAGCGGCACAACCAGATCAGTTATTACCACGGCGCTTCTCCCTTCTTTTTGATAACCAAGACATCACCTTTGTCGACAGCACAGCGGCAGTCACAGCATATGCTGAAACTATCCACACGCACGGCAGTATGTCCATGGGGCTCTCAGCCCCGTGCGCCGACCGTAACGCTGCGGCAGTCGCGGGAATAAGCTGCAGGCTCGCGGTGTTGAGCACAGTCAGCATTATCATGTTGTCGCTGGCTTCCCCGCTGCCGGTGGCTTCCTCCTGCCGTATTGCTTCCATCGCCTGAATTCCAAGCGGGGTCGTGGCATTGCCAAGCCCCAGGATATTCGCGGAAAGGTTCATCGCAATTAGCTGCGCTGCCCTGCCGCCTTTTTTCAGCCCGCGGAACAGCAGCGACACCACCGGCGAAAGCACCGCAGACATCAGGCGCACCGCGCCGCATTCCTCTGCGACTTTCATTATACCGCTCCACAGGCACATTATCCCGCAAAGCGATATTGCAAGAGTCACAGCGTTGCCAGCGCCGTCAAGCACAGCCCCGGAAACCTCCGTCAGATTTCCCGTGAACGCACCGCATACAAGCGCCGCAACCGGCAGCAGAATCAAAATGATCTTCACTTGTTTCACCCCTGACAATAATTCTATTGGAAAAACGTTTTAAAACAGTCGTTTCCATATTACCATATTATCTTCCTATATTTCTAACTTTCTTCCAGAATTCTGCTGAAATTTCTGGTTTTCCTGTAAACGCGCTAAAACAGTGCCATAGAAGCGTTATACACCCATCGTTTCACATCTTTAATGACACTTTTAGATATTATATTTCGCGCAAACGAAATTCCACGTTATTGGTAAATCACTGAAAGAAAATTGACAACCCTCACAAAACATGTTATAATATGCAAGAAATCAGCGAAATGCTGGTAAATTCGTATCATTACAACCATAGGCAGCCTTATCAGGCAATAAAAGGCTGCGGGATTCAGGAGGAAGAAACATGGTTAAGTCAACAGGTATCGTAAGAAAAGTAGATGAACTGGGAAGAATTGTTATCCCGATCGAGCTGAGAAGAACTCTCGACATCGGAATCAAGGACAGCCTTGAGATCTATGTTGAGGACGATCAGATCATTCTCAAGAAGTACATGCCCGCGTGTGCATTCTGCTCCAACGCAAGCGGAATCACGATCTTCAAGGGCAAGAACATCTGCTCCGAGTGCCTCGCTGAACTCAGCAAGCTCAACTGATCAGACGATACATATTTCTCCGGGGATCTTTCCCCGGAGATTTCTTTTATGGTAACCTCTAAAAACCGGGACGCGAGCAGATTTCGTATATGACTTATATCAGATGTAAGGCACCAAACCGCAGCGTTTTCGCGAAGCGATAATGCGTATACTTGATGTATTTCAAGGTTTGGTAACGAAACAGATGATATAAGTCATAGAAATCTGCCGTGAAGGAGGTTTTTAGAGGTTACCTTATATTATATATGTACTCATGCATTCATTATGACTATTTCCCCGCATTTTGAATGCTCAAAAAAATTTTTAAGTTTTTTTAAAAAAATGCTTGACAAATCGAAAACTTCGTGGTATAATAATTAAGTCGTCAAGAGTGATACAAAAAACGACAGAATATGGCGGTATAGCTCAGTTGGCTAGAGCACTTGGTTCATACCCAGGGTGTCATTGGTTCGAATCCGATTACCGCTACCACTAAAAACCGCATAACTTGTTGTGCGGTTTTTTTAGGCCCGTTGGTCAAGAGGTTAAGACATCGCCCTTTCACGGCGGAATCATGGGTTCAATTCCCGTACGGGTCACCAGACTTAAATCCCCCGAATGGCTTTACTAAGCCGTTCGGGGGATTCTCTATTTCCGGAAAAGTTCATTTGATCATTGTTTGATCATTATTTTAAAATGCTTCGTT